>Ga0315273_10000324_pt1 | contig 47986 bp, 43 predicted proteins | sample YL17G02_0_MG_FD_205753 | JGI IMG/M metagenome (GOLD analysis project Ga0315273, IMG submission 205753) | Sediment microbial communities from Yellowstone Lake, YNP, Wyoming, USA - YL17G02_0 | ecosystem: Environmental > Aquatic > Freshwater > Lake > Sediment | place: USA: Wyoming | collected...
CGATTTTCGCCATCATATTATCCGGATTTATCTTCCAAGAAATGATGAAACAAGTTTAAAAGCTTCTTCTTTTGCTTTATCCAGCTGGTGATTTACTATTACATTATCGAATTGATTTGCCAGTTTTAACTCATCATTTGCTTTTTTAACCCTCATCCTGATTTTTTCAGGAGTGTCAGTCCCTCTCTTAATCAGCCGGTTCTCCAGCTCTCTAACTGAGGGAGGCATGATGAAGATTGCGATCGCATTTTCACCAAATTTTCTTTTAAGGCTTATTCCTCCTTTCGCATCAACATCAAACAATACATTACTTCCATTTGCCCATATCCTTTCCGGTTCACTCTTCAGAGTGCCATAGAAAAGATCCTCATAGACTTCTTCCCATTCAACGAATTCATTGTTCTCAATCTTCTTTTTGAATTCCTGAACTGTAATAAAAAAGTAGTCTTTCCCATTTTCTTCATTGCCTCTGATTGCCCTGGTAGTTGCAGAAACTGAAAACGAAAGATTTAATCCGCTGTCGAGCAGATGTTTAACTATTGTTGTTTTCCCTGCACCTGAGGGAGCGGAAATTATTACAAGTTTTCTGTTTGTTTCCATCAACTACTCAATCACTTTTGTGTTTTAATTTTTTTACCCCCCAACCCCCCCCCCACGGGGGGGCTAATTATCAGCGAATCAACTCTGTGTCTCTCTGTACTCTTCTGAGACTCTGCGACAGTTCTTTCTGCCTTTTGTCTTGTAACTTCCTGCCTGCCGGCAGGCAGGTTGTCTTTTGTCTTTTATAGTACATTCAGAGTTTGTTCTTTAATCTTCTCCAGTTCATCCTTCATCATTACAACCAGTTTTTGAATTGATGCATCGTTCGCTTTGGAACCTAAAGTATTTATTTCACGACCAATCTCCTGTGCAATGAAGTTCAATATTTTCCCGTTTGGTGAAGGAGTGTTAAGAGTCTCAATGAAGTAGTCACAGTGGGTTTTAAGTCTGACTTTTTCCTCGTTGATATCATATTTTTCAAGATAAAAGATGATCTCCTGTTCAAACCTGTTGTTGTCGACTTTTTCAGAGCCAAGGTTTTCCTTGAGAAGGTTCATAAGCTTTTCCCTGATTTTAGATATTCTTCCGGCTTCGAATGTCTGCACTTTTTCAAGCAACGATAAAATTTTCCCGATACATTTATTCAGATCCACCATAATTGAGTTACCTTCTTCAATCCTGTACATGTCGAGCATTGTGATGGATTCTATGATCTGATTCCTCACATTTTCCCATTCAGCCTCAGGCATCTCGGGTTTTTCCGTTTTAAGACTGTCGGGGAGTTTCATTATAGCAGTAAAAATCTGATCATCAAGGTCTATTTTAAGCTCGGCTGCAATCTCTTTAAACTGATTATAATAATTCCTGACCGCAGATTTATTAATTACGGTAACAGCTTCATCATCAAGCATATCACAAAAAACAGAAAAATCAATTTTCCCTCTGTCGAGTCTCTGACTGATTAGATTTCTGATTTCTGGTTCCTTCTCTTTATACAGCCAGGGTAACTTGGTATTTATATCAAGTTGCTTGGAATTGAGTGATTTTATTTCAATTGTTATTTTTTTCTGCTGAGTTTCAGCAATTGCTTTGCCGTAGCCTGTCATGGATTTGATCATTTCCTGAATGGTATAGTTGAAAAGCGATGCGGATGTAAGTTAAATATTTCAATGTAAAATTACTAATATCATTCTGCAAACTAAGTATAACAGACAGATTATAATCTTTCAAGTTTGACAGTAAAATGTCTCATAATCGGTGCTTCCCAATTTATCTTGACACCTCTTTTTATCTGGTCTTTCCTTTCAAAAACATTTCTGGCTACTGCTGCTACATAGTCCATATGGCTATTAGTGTAGACTCTTCGCGGTAGTGCAAGTCTGACCGTTTCAAGATCGGTGTACCTGTTTTGGCGGGTAACAGGATCCCTGTCAGCCATCAGTGTACCTATTTCAATCCCTCTCACCCCGCCTTCCGTATAGAGCTCAAGAGCTAATGTCTGAGCAGGGAATTCCTCTTTTGGGATACAGGGCAGGAACTTCTTTGCATCAATAAAGATTGCATGACCTCCAAAAGGTTCAAGGACCGGAATCCCATACTCCTTCATTTTCGTTCCCAGGCAGGCAACCTGGTTAATGCGCGATTCAAGATATGAAAGATCAGTTCCTTCATATAGGCCCTGAGCCAGGGCATTCATATCCCTTCCCGACATACCACCATATGTTATAAAACCTTCATATATAATATTATATGTTGAAGCAAGTCGGAAAAGTTCTTCATCTCTGAGACCAATAAAGCCGCCCATGTTCACAATGGCATCCTTTTTTGAACTCATAGTCATACCATCAGCATAGGAAAACATTTCCCTGGCTATATCCCGTATGTCTTTGTCTGCATAGCCATCTTCTCTCAGCTTGATAAAATAAGCATTCTCAGCAAAACGGGCAGAATCAAGAATAAACTTCACCCCATATTTATGTGAAAGCATACTTACCTCTCTCAGGTTGCCCATACTTACCGGTTGTCCACCAGCTGTATTGTTGGTTATAGTAATGATTATGCAGGAGATCTTCTCAGCAGGATTGGTTTTCAGAACATTCTCAAGTTTTTCAAGATCGATATTCCCTTTGAAGGGGTGTAACGTTGTTGTATCCCAGGCAGCACCAATTGTACAATCAACTGCTGTGGCCTTTCTGAATTCAATATGACCTTTGGTTGTATCAAAATGTGAATTACCCGGAACGAGATCACCCTCTTTGACAAGAACTGAAAATAGAACATTTTCCGCAGCACGCCCCTGGTGTGTTGGAAGAAAAAAACTGAACCCGGTTAACTCTTTTATTGCATCTTTCAGTTTATAATATGAGGAGGCCCCGGCATAACTCTCATCTCCAAGCATTATTGCGGACCATTGCTTGTCGCTCATAGCCCCTGTGCCGGAATCTGTAAGCAGGTCAATGAAGACCTGTTCAGATTTAAGGTTGAAAAGATTGAATGAAGCCTCTTTTATCCATCTTTCTCTCTGTTCTTTTGTACTTCTGTATATGTTTTCAACCATTTTGATTTTAAATGGTTCTGTGAATGGCAAGTCCATGATTTCAATAGCTCTATAACTTTTTCTGATATATTCTGAATTTCTTGACCACCTTGCATCCGACTCTTTCATATTCACCCCTCATCCTGGTATTGTTTTCAAGAACGAGATGACTCTCTAAAGTGTCCATTTTATGTTTAATGCCGGATTGAAGTATTTTAACTCCCATCAGCACTTCAAGCCCTTTTCCCCTGTATTCCTTTTTAACGCCGCCAAGCATCATAAGCAGTTTTTTTGATCTTTTTGATTCCCTGAGAATCTTAAAGATTCCGAAAGGCAGCAATTTACCTTTCGCCTTTCTTATGCCTTTACTAAAATCAGGTAAGCCTATCGCAAAACCGATTAATTTTTCCTCAGTAGTAATAATTTTTACAAATTTCGGATCAAGAATCGGCAGGTAACGGTTAGCGAAATCGATCTTCTCCCTATCATTAAGCGGAACAAATCCATAAATCTCTGCAAATGTCTCATTCATAAGCTCCAGCACACCAATAATATATGGTTTAATTTCTTTTTTACTTGTGAATTCAATAATTTTATACTCTTTATTATTTTCAAAACGTTTTAGTACCTTTTCATAGATCAGAGGAAATTGTTCAGGTATCTTTCCAAGATAATCAACCAGGTCAACCTTCTTTTCATACCCTTCAGCCTCAAGCAGATCTGGCATGTATTTTGAGTTATTTGCAGCTGTCATAAACAAAGGATATTCAAACCCTTCTATCTGAAAACCCTGCGGGTCTTTGTCAGAAAATCCAAGGGGTCCTATTATCATGGTCATCCCGTTCTGTCTTGCCCAATCTTCGATTCTTGTAATTAGAGCATGAAAAACTTCCTTGTCGTTGTAGCACTCCATAAAACAGAAGCGGCCGTGCTGTTCATTATTAATTGAATTATATCTTTTATTTATGATCCCCATTATTCTTCCTACCGGTTTCTTATCCCTGTAAGCGAGAAGAAGAATAGCATCAGCATACTGATATGATTTGTTTTTCTTTTTATCGTATAACTCCCATTCATCCATATAAATAGGAGGAAGCCAGTCTGGTTCATTTACGTGAACTTTTTCTGGCAGATAAATAAAATCGCGTCGGTCTTTTCTGGTAAGTACCTCTTTTATAACTAATTCCCCCATACTATAATTTTTTTTAAGTTGGAAAGGAACAAAAAATCTTTAATAAGAACAATTCATTGTGAAATAAATTTCAAGCTACTGGTATCTGACAATCATATCCAGAATCACAAAAACTGCAAAAATGATGCTTGCAATACCATTCGTGGTGGCAAATGCCATTGACACTTTACTAAGGTCATCATCCCTGACGATGCTATGTTGATAGACTAATAACAAAGTGAAAAGAGTTGCTCCCAGCCAGAAAAATAATCCACTCTTTCCATAAAATCCAGCTAAAAGTACCAGTATAAATGTGATAAGATGAACAAGAATGGAAATAGTTAGTGCTCTCTTTCGCCCGGTAGCCGACGGCAATGAATGCAACTGGTTTGACTTGTCAAACTCATCATCCTGAAGAGCATAAATGATGTCAAAACCGCTGACCCAGGTCAGGACAATAAAAGAGTAAATGAGAGGAAGTATACTAAATTTCCCTGTTACAGATATATAAGCTCCAATTGGGGCAAGACTAAGTCCTAATCCAAGAACAAAATGACACAGTGAAGTAAATCTTTTGGTAAGACTGTATCCTAAGATAACCATCAGGGCAACAGGTGAAAGAAACAGAGTTAACCGGTTGATGAACCCTGTTGTAACTATAAAGAGAACAGCATTTATAATTACAAATGCCGCAGCAGCCCTTGCACTGATTATACCTGATGGGATCTCCCTTTTTCTTGTTCTGGGGTTAAGAGCGTCATAATCTTTGTCGGCAATTCTGTTAAACCCCATAGCTGCATTCCTCGCAAAGATCATGCATAGAATTACCAGAACAAGCATTCTTATGCTTAGGTCAGAATCTGTGCCTGAAACAGCGATTGAAAAACCAATCAGGGCAAAAGGCATTGCAAATACAGTATGACTGAACCTGACAAGTGAAAAAAAGTTTCTGACAGATCTGGCAAGTGCAATCATTGATCCAGAAGTTTCCTGTAAGTTTCATAATTATCATCACCGTATGTAACAAAAATTACCTTTTCAGGGTAGTTGTTTTTGTTCAGAAATCTTTTGGTTTCATTTACGGCTATCAAAGCTGCCAGGTCTTTTGGGAATCCATAGACACCTGTAGATATACCCGGGAAGGCAAGTGTCTTTATCTTCTTTTCTTTAGCGATGGTGAGGCTGGTCTTATAGCAGGATGCAAGTAATGAATGTTCATCACGATAGCCACCATACCATACCGGTCCTACAGTATGAATAATATGTTTTGCTTTAAGCCTGTAACCATTTGTAATCTTTGACTGGCCGGTTTCACACCCGTTAAGTCTCTCGCATTCAGCAAGAAGGTCCGGACCGGCTGCATCATGTATTGCCCCATCGACACCACCTCCTCCAAGAAGAGAACTGTTGGCGGCATTCACAATAGCGTCAACATTAAGAGAAGTAATGTCACCCCTGATCAGTTCAACCCTCTTTTCTTTCATTACCTTATCTGTGCATTAAGTTCATTTTCAAAAGCCTTGATGAGATTGCCCATAATCTTGTCGATATTTTTATCTGTCATTGTTTTGAGATCATCACGAAGTGTAAAACTGACTGCATAAGACTTTTTGTTGTTACCCAGACTATCACTTTCATACACATCGAAAAGACTGACATCATGAAGTATATTTTTTTCAGTGCGGAATGCAATATCCCGGATCTGCCCGAACTTAATACCCCTGTCAAGCAGCAATGCAAGATCGCGTCTCACTGAAGGATATTTGGGAAGCTCATGGAAAGATATAGAATGAGACTTGATCAGTTTTAAAAGAAAATCCCATTCAATATGACCATAATAAACATCCTGTCCGATATCAAATTTTGAGAGATAGTTTTTTGAAATACGTCCTGCTTCAGCAACGATCTTATTATTAAATAGATAGGCTGATGATTCAGTAAAATATTTTTTGTTGGTTTCTCCTGTTGTTAAGCTTTCCGGTTTAACTCCAAGCCTCGAAAGAATCATTTCAACTGATGATTTAATGTTGAAGAAGTCGGTAGGATTGCTCCTGTAGTTCCAGCTCTGTCTTCCTGTATTCCCTGAGAGAAAGAGATCGAGAGAGGCTTTTTCAACATAGTTATCTACGCTTGGGTATGAATGACCTGACTTATGATAGAAGTAACAATGTCCGAATTCATAAAACTTAAGATCAAGATTCTGCCTGTTTATGTTCCAGATTACAGAATTGAGGCCTCCGAACAGCAGTGTCTGCCGCATGGCATTCAGGTCGGAACTTAGTGGATTTGCAAGCATCACAAGCTGTTCCTTTTCAAAATCGTCACTGTGCTCATACCAGGTTGCAGGGGTAAGGGAGTTGCACATTATTTCCGAGAAGCCATTGGCTGAAAGAAGGTCAGATATTATGTTGACAATCTTTTCCTTATCAGGTTTTTCAGGATAAGAAAGAGTTGAATTGACGTGACTGTTTACTTCTACATTGTTGTAACCATAAATTCTGAGAATCTCTTCAATCACATCAACTTCCTTTTTAACATCGACACGATATGAAGGAATTCTAAGTTTAATAACAACTCCGTCATCATTTAATATTTCAATATCTAAAAGAGATAAAATCCTTTTTATTGTATCTGGTTCAATCTTTTTGCCGATGAGTCTGTTGATATTGTTATAGTTAATATCAATCAAAACATTTTTTATCAGTTCCGGATAGACATCAATCACATCAGACGAAATTTTTCCACCCGCGAGCTCTTTAATAAGAATGATTGCCCTCTTAAGTGCCCATGGGGTAACATTAGGATCTGAGCCTCTTTCAAACCGGAATGATGCATCAGTTTTCAGTCCGTGTCTTTTCGAAGTCTTGCGGATTGCAACAGGATTAAAGTATGCACTTTCCAGGAAGATGTTTTTTGTTGAAGAAGTCACGCCGGATTTTATTCCACCAAATACTCCTGCAATGCACATTCCTTCATTTGCATTGCAAATCATAAGATCAGACGAAGAAAGATTTCTTTCAACACCATCAAGAGTAATGAATTTACTTCTTTCTGCCAGGTTTTTGATAATGACTTTTTTCCCTTCAATCTTATCAGCATCGAATGCGTGCAGAGGCTGCCCGACTTCGTGCTGAACAAAATTAGTTATGTCTACCACATTATTTATCGGATTGAGGCCTACTGCCCTTAGTTTATTCTTCAGCCATTCGGGAGATTCTCCAATTGTTACGCCGCTGATTGTGATACCTGTGTATCTGGGGCAGTCAATTGGATTCTCAACTATAACTTCAAATATGTTGCTGCTGTTATCAGGTTTAAAGTTTGATACTGAAGGAAGAACAGCTTTCCCATCCATACCGGCATTAAGATTCAGGTATGCCGCAAGGTCCCTTGCCACTCCAAAATGAGATCCGCTGTCTATTCTGTTTGGAGTAAGTCCAATCTCAAATACATAATCTTTTACAATTTTAAAAAAACTTGCTGCCGGAGTTCCGGGTTTTGCATCTTTGTTCAATACCATTATTCCATCATGAGAATTGCCAAGGCCCAGTTCATCTTCAGCACATATCATTCCTTCAGATAATTCCCCACGGATTTTCGATTTTTTGATCTCAAAACTATCATCTCCTTTGAAAACAACTGTTCCTACTGTCGCTACAGGGACCTTCTGTCCTGAAGCAACATTAGGGGCTCCACAAACGATCTGAAGCGGCCGAGAACTGCCAATATCAACTGTGGTCACAGAGAGCTTATCGGCATCAGGATGTTTTTTACAGGTCAGAACTTCGCCAATTACTACACCTTCAAGGCCTCCCTTTACAGAGACCCATTCATCCATTCCTTCAATTTCAAGTCCTATACCTGTAAGTATCTGCGCAACCTTTTCAGGTTCAAGGTCAATATTTAAATAATCTTTGATCCAGTTATATGAAATCTTCATTGCCCAGTTCAGGTAAATATTATTTGTGAGATTGCAAAAGTAAGGATTTTTAAAATAGGATTTGGGATGTGGGTTCCTAAAATAGGATCAAAGATAGGTGATTTACAATTTTTAATGGAACGCCTCCGGCGTTTATCGATGTCTCTTATTTGTCTATATTTGTAACTCAAATATATTTTATATGGTTATTGAAAAAGACGATAAACTTATCCTGTTAACTAATGATGACGGTTTGTATGCGGGAGGATTAAAAACTCTCCTTGAGGTTATGGAGGAGTTTGGAAAGATCATTCTCATTTCGACAATCGAAAGTATGTCAGGAATGTCGCAGGCGCTTACAGTAAAAACGCCATTACGTGTCAAGCTGCTTGAAGAGAACGACAGGCACCGGATCTACGCATGCAACGGAACACCAACAGATAGCGTAAAACTGGCTATTAATCAGTTACTTGAAAGGACTCCTGATTGGGTCGTTTCCGGAATAAACCATGGTTCCAATGCTTCGGTAAGTGTTCTTTATTCAGGCACGATGGCTGCAGCTATTGAAGGATGCCTCTACGGAATAAGTTCTGTCGGTTTTTCCCTTAATAATTTTTCACCAACTGCAGATTTCTCAGTATGTAAAAAGTATATCAGGATCATAATGAAAAAGCTTGCTTCAGAGTCTCTTCCTTCCGGCATATGTCTGAATGTTAATATTCCCGCAGCTAAGAAGAGTGAAATAAATGGAATAAAAATATGCCGTCAATCTAAAGGTAACTGGAGAGAGGAGTTTGAAAAAAGGAAAGACCCAATGGGAAAAACATATTACTGGCTGACAGGGATTTTCCAGAATCATGAACCTGAAGCAACCGATACGGATGAATGGGCAATAGCACACAATTTTGTTTCAGTCGTGCCCGTTACTGTCGATATGACTGCCCATTGGTATATTGATAAACTAAAAGTACGGTTTAAGAAATGAAATTTTACGAGAAATACGACAGAGTTCTTATAGGGTTAATATCAGGACTGGTATTTCCATTTATAACAGGATTAGTCATTTATATTTTTTCTCCAGGTCACCAATCGCTTCATTCATATCTTACCAGGATTGCAGATTCGAATATTGTTACTCATTCGATTACTTTATGTGTATTCTCGAATATTATTATTTTTCTTATATTTAACCGTTTCGATATGCTTCGGGCCAATCGGGGAGTGCTCGCAATAACTATTGTCTGGGCTATAATTGTTTTTAGCGTAAAGTTTTTAGGATGAGGTACTTCATTATTGCTGGAGAACAATCGGGTGACCTTCATGGCTCAAATCTTGTAAGAGAGTTATTTGTAGCTGACAAAAGTGCAGAGATCTTCTGCTGGGGTGGCGATCTTATGGAATCTGCAGGAGCCACCCTTCTTGTTCACTACCGGAAAATGGCTTTCATGGGTTTTGTAGCTGTAATTAAAAACATTGGTGTTATTTCGAAAAATATCATACTATGTAAACAACATATAACTGAATATAAACCAGATATAGTAATCTTTATTGATTATCCGGGTTTCAATCTAAGGATCGCCGAGTTTGCAAAAAAAGCGGGATATAAAACTTTCTATTACATATCGCCTAAACTATGGGCCTGGAATGAAAGCAGGGTTAAGAAGATTAAAAAGTATATCGACCGGATGTTTATCATTTTTCCATTTGAGGTTGATTTTTATAAGAAACATGGCATAACTGTTGATTATCAGGGAAATCCACTTGTTGATGAAACCGAAAATCGAATCTCTTCATTTCCTGCAAAAAGCAATATCTGCAAATATCTCGGGATTGAAGAGAAACCGGTAATAGCTTTACTGGCCGGAAGCCGAAGGCATGAAATTGATCTGATACTTCCGGAAATGATAAAAACAGTACATCATTTTCCGGGCTACCAGTTTGTCATTGCAGGTGTGAAAAACATTCCTGATGAATTATATTTGAAGATCATTGGCAATGCCCCGGTTAAACTTATCAAAGAAAAAACTTACGAAATCCTGTATGCTGCTGAAGCGGCACTTGTTACTTCTGGCACTGCAACCCTTGAGGCTGCTCTGCATGGCACTCCCCAGGTTGTATGTTATAAAGGTGATTTTTTCTCAATGCTGATAGCATGGATGGTGGTCAACGTCAAGTATATCTCACTGGTTAATCTCATTATGAACTCAGAAGTTATTAAAGAATTAGTCCAGTATGACCTTACTGAAAAATCTCTTCTGAAAGAGCTTAAAGCCATTCTCCCCGGTGGAGAAAAACGCGAAAAAATATTATCGGATTATGAAATATTAAAAACCAGACTGGGTCCGGCGGGTGCTTCAGCAAGGATAGCAGGGGAGATGGTCAGGGAGTTAAAGAAGTGATTGGGGGAAGGGGAGAATGGGTGACTAAGAGACTCGTGGTAAAAAGAGGACTACGATTTATGGTAAGAGTAGGTATATTTTTTATTTTATTTATAACTGTCGTTTCCCCTGTCATCTCGGCTAAGGTGAAAATCAGACTTTTTGCGGATCAGTCTCCCGAATCTGCAGTAATTTCAGTCACTGAAGGAAAGTACGAACTAGATCTTTTCAATGGAGAAATCCTTATGGTTGTTAAAGGAGAACCTGTTATCATTACAAAGTTTAACGGAAAACTTGCCGTTAAAAAGAGAAATGTCCAATGTTTTGTATGTGATTCACTCATCTTTTCAGGAAGAACAGGAGATGATTCTTTTTCCCTGCGGATTAATGGCGGTTCATATATCAGGCAATACTATTCGGGTGATCTCCAGTGTTTTCCTGATCTGGGAACATTAGTATTCATAAATATTTCTGATGTTGAAAAATATATTTCAGGTGTGGTTATGACCGAAGGCGGATCAGGGAAAGATTCAGAGTATTTTAAAACACAGGCTATTATCGCCCGGACATATATGTACAAATATTTCGATAAACATTTGGCCGACAGGTATAATGTATGCGATAATACGCATTGTCAGGCATTTAACGGATTGTCTTCAGACACGCTTCTTAACAAGACAGTCCTGGAAACAAGAGGACTTGTTATTCTGGATAAGGACAGTATTCTGATAATATCGGCTTTTCATTCGAATTGTGGTGGGGAGACTTCATCTTCTGACGATGTCTGGCTTTCGGGTCAGCCATATCTTAAAAGTGTATCCGACCCATACTGCCTTACTTCAAGAAATGCTACATGGCAAAAGAGCCTTTCATTTGACCAGTGGGTGAGTTATTTAAGGAAATCAGGATTTACCGGAAAAGTTGATGATCCATCGGTCTTTAGCTTTTTGCAGGAATCCAGACAGGCAAATTACAAAACCGGTTCATTCACAATGCCTTTAAGGACAATAAGGTCTGATCTGAAACTGAGATCTTCATTTTTCTCTGTTTTTGTTAAGGGTGATTCCATTTTAGTTAAAGGAAGAGGTTATGGCCATGGGGTCGGACTTTGTCAGGAGGGTGCTATGATGATGGCAGTAAAAGGTTTCAATTGGCTTGAGATTATTAACTTCTATTATTCAGGCGTAATTACTTCCGATATAAAAAATGCAGTAATTTTAACTACCAAATAAAGTATATGTTTGCGATTTATAGAAAAGAGATAAGCGGTTTTTTCAGTAGCCTGACAGGTTATATTGTGATAATTGTTTTTCTTCTGATAAACAGTCTTTTCATTTGGGTTTTTCCCGGTGAGTGGAATATACTCGATAGCGGATATGCCGGACTTGACACCCTGTTTTTCCTTTCGCCATGGGTTTTTATGTTCCTTGTACCTGCTGTTACAATGAGGATGATCGCAGAGGAAAAAAGGCTGGGTACCATTGAGTTGATTTATTCAAGACCGATCACCGAAAGAGGAATCATTTATGGAAAATACTTTGCCTCTGTCTCTCTTGTTCTCCTTGCACTTCTTCCGGGGATTATTTATTATTTCTCGGTATATCAACTTGGCGAATCTCCGGGCAATATTGACAAGGGTGGAACAATAGGCTCATTTATCGGTCTGTTCTTTCTGGCGTCAGTTTATGCTTCTGCCGGAATATTTGCTTCATCTGTTACAGATAATCAGCCAATTGCGTTTATTCTTGCTGTCCTGCTCTGTTTTGTTCTCTTCATAGGATTTGATTCATTTGCCTATCTGCCCGGTTTGAAAAAACTGGATGAATTTGTAATAAATCTCGGAATCAATGAGCATTATAAATCTATTAGCAGAGGAGTAATTGATATTAGAGATGTTGTCTATTTCATCGCTGTAGTTGTTTTCTTTAATGAAGCTACAAGATTTTACCTGGTATCGCGTAAATGGAAGAAAAAAAGCTGATCCATGAAAGAAACAACAGCCAACAAAAGTATTAGACAGAGAAGCTGGCTTCAACTCCTGACTGCTGTTGCGGGGATAATAATAGTCACTTCCATAAGCTTCTTTTTAAGAATAAGATATGATCTTACTGAAGACAAAAGATTTACTCTTTCTGAGCCAACCCGTCAAGTGCTAAATCATTTAGAAAATGATATTTACATCGAGGTCTACCTCGACGGAGAAATACCTATCCCTTTAAAACGATTGAAAAGATCTGTCAGAGAAATGCTTGACGAATTCAGAATAGCCTCCGGAAGGAAAATTGACTATGAGTTTATAAATCCATCTGGTGGAAAAGATGCAAAGCAGCGAGAGATTCTCTTTCAGACTCTGGCAAACAAAGGGTTAAGTCCGATAAAACTGCAGGCTGGTGACGCAGAAGGAGGTTCAACACAGAAAATAATTTTCCCGGGAATGATCCTGAATTATAACGGGGTTGAAGTGCCGGTCAACTTTCTTAAGAATAACCCTGCTTTTCCTTATGAGCAAAATATTCTTCATTCTGTTGAAGGACTTGAATATGAGTTGATTCAAACTATAGCAACCCTGTGTTCAGATACTATAAATAAGATTGCTTTCATTGAAGGGCATGATGAAATGCCCGAGATTGAAACAGCCGATATAACAATGAATCTTGCAAGGTTTTTTACTATTGACCGAGGCGTAATTGGAGGTAAACCCGGGATTCTTGATAAATATGCAGCAGTTATAATCGCGGGACCTGAAAAGGTCTTCAGTGAGTCCGATAAACTGGTGCTTGATCAGTATATCATGAATGGAGGTAAGGTTTTGTGGCTGATTGATGAGGTAGCTGTAAATTCCGACAGCCTGGTGTATGGTGAAACAGTGGGTCTTTCCCGACCTTTAAATATAGAGGATCAGCTTTTCAGATATGGAGTAAGAATTAACCCGGCAATTGTTCAGGATATTGAATGTGTGCCTATCAGGCTAATGGTGATGAGTGGTGGTACGCGTCAGCAGGTTGTTCCCGCTCCCTGGGTTTATTATCCATTACTAAAACCATCCGGAAATCATCCAATTACCCGGAATCTGAACAGAGTGAAAGGGGAGTTCGTAAATTATATCGACACAGTAGGTCTCGATCACGCAATCAGAAAAACGATACTTCTATCAACCTCAGACTTTAGCCGTATAATTTCCCCTCCGGTTATTATAAGGCTCAGGGAGGCAGAACAGACTCCTGTTGAAAAAGAGTTTAATAAGCCAAACCTGCCAGTAGCGGTCTTGCTTGAAGGCGTATTTCCCTCGGCCTTTAAAAACAGAATTATAAGTAATCTTACTGAAGAGAAAAATCTCAGGATAAGAACCGAAAGCAAAGAAACCAGGATGATTGTTATCGCGGATGCAGATATTATCAGGAACGAAGTCAAAAGGGATGGATTGAATGAAACGCCTCTTACACTGGGGCTGGATAAATATACCGGACAAGTATATGGTAACAGGGATTTCCTTCTCAATTGTCTTAATTGGCTCGTCGATAAAAATGGTCTGATGGAACTGAGATCGAGAGAACTTAAATTAAGGTTACTGAACCATTCAAGAATAAAAGCTGAAAGGGTCAGATGGCAACTGATCAATACTATATCTCCGATAATATTAGTTATCATTGCAGGATTGCTTTACAGCTATTTCAGAAAAAGAAATTACACAAGATATTGATAATGAACAAAATATTGATCAGGAGTGTCTTGTTGCTATTTGTAGTCGGGCTGTCTCTGCTGATTTTATTCAGGGGCAGATCTCCCTTCAGAAAAACAAACAGTTCGTTTGTTTCTGAGCCGAAGAAAGAGATTACTAAAATAGAATTTTCAGAAAGCGGAAAAAAATTGATCCTTGAGAATAAAGGAGAGAGCTGGTTGCTAAACGGAAAGATGGAAACAAGGAAAAGTGGAGTCCTTTTTATTCTCAGGATTTTAAAAGAGATAAAGATTAAATCGCCTGTATCTCAGGACTTGTTTGAGAGCGAAATAACCGGTAAAAATGTTCTTCCTGTCAAGGTGAAAGTTTATGAAAGGAGAAGACTTCTGAAGACTTTTCTTGTTTATAAAACCAGATCAAATACCTACGGAAATATTATGAAAATAAAAGAGGTGTCGAACCCTTTTATTGTATATATTCCTGGCTATGAAGGTGATATAGGTTCGGGATTCACTCTTAACGAATTATTCTGGCAACCATTTACTGTTTTCAATCTATTACCTTCAGAAATTGGCTCAGTAAACCTTGAGAATTTATCTGACACAGCATCCTCTTTTTCAATTACAAACAGAGATAATCATTGTTCTCTTTCCTGTAATGCCGGTAAACAAAATGGATGGGATCCTTCGCTTGTAATCCGCTATCTCTCATATTTCGCATGGGTCCCTTTTGAATCGTGGGCTTTTGAAATCGGTGAAGATGAGAGGAGAATTATTGTAGCACGGCAACCTCTTTACAGGATAACTGTATTTACTGCAACAGGCAGGAAGAGTGTTCTGACTTTATGGGGAATGATTAAAGCTGATAACGTTACAGAAATTGACAGCGACAGATTACTGGGTAAAACGGAGGAGAGGGATGACCTTTTCATAATGAGGTATTTTGATATCGATCCTTTACTTAAGAAGAGGTCGTATTTCTTCCCGGAATAATTTTTTGTTTGAGGGAATAGTTTTTTTTTGTAATATTGGTAATTGAGAATTGAACAAAAAATATAGTTCAATTCATTCATTTTGACTTAAATAGTAAAACTTGGAAATCAATAAATCAACTTAAAACGATACCAATATGAAATTTGTAGTATCCAGCTCGGAACTTCTTGGTCATCTGCAGGCTATAAGCAGGGTAATCAGTTCAAAGAATACGCTTCCCATACTTGATAATTTTCTTTTTAATCTTTCAGGGAACGATCTTGAAATAACTGCATCAGATCTTGAATCGACGCTGATAACAAGGATGAAGCTTGAGAACACTGATGGAGATGGCACTATTGCTCTTCCTGCAAGAATATTACTTGACACGTTGAAAGAATTTTCTGTTCAACCGCTCACATTTGATATCAATATGGATACCATGGCAGTGGTTATAAGTTCTGAAAACGGTAAATTCAATGTTGTCGGACAGAACGGGATTGACTTTCCTTCTTTGCCAACGATTAAAAAGGATAAAAAATTTGTATTTGTAATCAATGCTGATGTTCTGCTGGCAGGTATAAGCAAAACTCTTTTTGCTACTGCTGATGATGAACTTCGTCCGGTTATGGGTGGTATCTTCCTTGAGGCTTCGACTGATAAAATCACATTTGTTGCGTCTGATGCCCATAAGCTGGTAAGATATCAGAGAACAGACGCACATGCTGAAGATAATGCATCATTTATTCTACCGAAAAAACCAGCTTCTCTGCTGAAAAATATCCTGCCGAAGGAAGAGGGTCCTGTGAATGTTGAATTTGATGATAAGAATGCATTTTTTATACTGAGCAACTACAAAGTTGTTTGTCGGCTTGTTGAAGGCAACTATCCGAATTATAATTCTGTTATTCCCAAAAATAATCCGCGTAAAATAACTATTGACAGAGTAGAATTCTTTAACACGCTCAAGAGAGTATCGGTGTTTTCAAACCAGGCAAGTAACCTTGTGAAGCTTCAGCTTAAAGGAAACCAGGTCATGGTTTCTGCCCAGGATATCGATTTTTCTATCTCTGCATATGAAAGGATCAAATGCCAGTATGAAGGTGATGAAATTGAGATTGGTTTCAAATCTGTATTTCTTCTTGAAATTCTGTCAAACATCGGTTCACAGGATGTTATGATCGAGCTGGCTGATCCAACAAGAGCAGGACTGTTCCTGCCGGTAGTTACTGATAATGAATCGGAAGATCTGCTGATGCTTCTTATGCCAATGATGATAAATGCCTGACCTTTGAATCTTATTCTTAAACGTCCTATAGCTTTTATCGATCTTGAAACAACCGGCATTAATGTTTCAACTGATAGGATTGTAGAACTATCAGTCTTAAAAATCAGTCCCAACGGAAAAGAGGAGTGGATGTCCACAAGGATAAACCCTGAAATGGCTATTCCTCCAAAAACCACTGCTATTCATGGGATAAAAGATGAGGATGTAGCTAAATCTCCAACTTTCAGGGAAGTAGCCAGAAACCTTGCGGCATTTCTTGAAGGTTGTGACCTGGCCGGGTATAATGCTATTAAATTTGATATTCCTGTCCTTGCTGAAGAATTCCTTAGGGTGAATATCGATTTCAGTTTCAGAAAAAGGAGGTATGTTGATGTTCAGGTGATCTTCCATAAAAAGGAACAGCGTACCTTATCGGCAGCCTACCAATTCTACTGCAAAAAGCAACTGGAAGATGCTCACAGCTCAAAAGCTGATACAGCTGCTACTTTTGAAGTCCTTAAATCGCAGCTAGACAGATATAAAGACCTGGAAAACGACGTTGAGAAACTTGCAGATTTCAGCTCATTTAATACCAATGTGGATTTTGCCGGAAGAATAATTCTTGATGAGAATGGCGTTGAAATCTTCAATTTCGGAAAGCATAAAGGCAAACCTGTTGAAGTTGTTTTTCATGAAGAACCGGCATACTATTCCTGGATGATGAACGGCGAATTTCCATTATACACAAAGAAAGTTCTTACTGAAATCAAATTAAGATCTTTCGGAAAAACCCAGGGATAGAATGAAGATCATCTGTATCGGGCTCAACTACAGGAAGCATGCCATAGAGATGGGTTGGCCGATACCTGATGAACCTGTAGTATTTCTTAAACCCGATTCCTCTATCCTTAAAAATAATAAACCTTTTTTTCTGCCTGATTTTTCATTTGATATCCATTACGAAGTTGAGGTTGTAATAAAGATCAGTAAACTTGGAAAAGGTATATCAGCAAAATTTGCTCCCCGCTACTTTGATGAAGTAACTTTAGGAATTGACATTACTGCCCGGGATCTTCAGAGCCGCCAGGCAAAAGCCGGTATGCCATGGGAAATATCTAAATGCTTTGACGGTGCGGCACCTCTCGGTCGTTTTTTTCCAGTATCCGGTATCAATGACATGGCGGATCTCGATTTCCGGCTTGAGATCAATGATAAGGTAGTGCAAAAAGGCAATACCTCCGACATGATATTCGGCTTCAATGAGATAGTTGAATATGTCTCGAAATTTTTTACCCTCAAAACAGGCGATCTGATTTTTACCGGTACTCCACCCGGGGTTGGACAGCTTCAGAAAAATGATAATCTGGTTGCCTATCTGGATGATGAACCGCTTTTGGATTTTCTGATAAAATGATTTCATTTTTTATTAAATTTGTAGTTATTAAAATCTTAACCTTATAGATCAGTCTGGAACCCTATGAAAGAAAATACTAAAGTATCACGAAGAAGTTTTATTCAGAAGTCGGCAGGAGCAGCTGCTCTGCTCACTATCCCAACAATCATTCCTAAAAACGTGTTTGGTGCGAATGATAAGGTCAGGGTTGCAGTGCTTGGCGTAAATGGTCGCGGGACAAACCACATCCAGGATTTTTCAGCTCTGGAGAATGTTGAAGTTGCATGTTTATGTGATCCGGATCTTGTAGTTCTGGCAAAACGCGCTCAGGAATTTGAAACAAAGTATGGCAGGAAAGTCATTCAGCAGCAGGATTTGCGTAAAGTATTTGAAGACAAATCAATTGATGCTGTCAGTATAGCTACACCTAATCACTGGCACGCACTTGCCACAATCTGGGCATGCCAGGCAGGCAAAGATGTTTATGTTGAAAAGCCGGGTTCCCATAACATCCGTGAGGGCCGTAAGATGATAGAAGCTGCAGCCAGGTATGACCGTATTGTTCAGCACGGAGTTCAGCTGCGTAGTTCTGTAGCTGTTCAGGAAGCAGTTAAACATCTCCGTGATGGGTTGATCGGCGATGTTTATATGGCCAGAGGTCTTGTGTTCCGCTGGCGGGACGATATTGGCAATAAAGGAACAGAGACTGTACCAGAAGGCCTTGACTACGATCTATGGACCGGTCCTGCTGAAATGCGGCCATTCTCGCGCAATTATGTTCATTATAACTGGCACTGGAACTGGAATTATGGAAATGGCGATGTGGGCAACCAGGGAGTTCATGAAACAGATTTATGTATGTGGGGACTTAATGTTGGTTTTCCTGAAAGAATAACAGCCGGTGGAGGTAAATTCCTGTTTAACGATGCAAAGGAGACCCCGGAAGTTCTTTCTTCAACATATCATTACCCAAAAGAAAAGAAGATAATTGAATTTGAAGTTCGTCCCTGGATCACAAATGCTGAAAACGGAGCCGAGGTCGGCAATATTTTCTATGGGAGCAAAGGATATCTTGTAGTCTATAATTATGAAAGGTATGAGAGTTTCCTGGGTCAGAAAAAAGAGCCTGGTCCAAAAAACCAGGGAGGTGGAGATCATTATCTGAATTTCATTGAAGCTGTCCGTGCCCATGATAAGTCAATCCTTAATGCTCCGGTAGAGACTGCTCACCTGGCTTCAGGTCTTGCACATCTCGGAAACATTGCTTATCGTACCGGTCGTACTCTTAATTTTGATCCTGTTACGGAAAAATTTATTAATGATGATGAAGCAAATATATATCTGACCCGTACTCCGCGAAAACCTTTTATTGTTCCGGATATGGTTTAATAAATAAGACCGGATCTTAAGACTAAACGTCATTGCTGATCTATACAGGAGGCAATGACGTTTTTACTTCAATTAAACCAATACGATAATTTCAATACAAGTCCCCTGTTTTTTACAGTGTGATCAGATGGGAATGAGTTCTCTGTATATACAATAAACAGGTCTGAGACCGGTGCAAAACGCCACTGGAACCTTAGATTCAGATTAAGATTTTTGATTTGATTATTATACTGAACAAAACTTGTAAAGAAAAGTTTGTCTGTGAAAGTAAAATCAAGTCTGGGTCCGATAAGAATCAATTCAGCACTTTTGTATGGTGAAGGCATTAAAATATTGTTATATGACGTGACAACTGCCAGACTCGCATAAGGCTGAATACGATAGTACAGTTCTCCGTTAATGGTCCATCTGGAACCATCAAAGTATCCTCCGTACCTGCTGCTGAGGAGCCAGTTAAATGGTTTACGGATGTCTGATGTAAAAGAAATCCCCATATCCTTCCAGTTAAACTCATCACCTGCTGGAAGAGGAACACCTTCTGTATGAGTCGGATCAAATGGGTCCAGAAGTTTAATATATGTGTCTTTCGTATCAACCACTAAAATACTTTTGTTCATCCACTCAACCTGATAAGAAAGTTGTATTTCTCTGTCGGTCAGATTCAAAGAAGGATCATAGAACATGTCAAGTTTAACGGCTGGTCCATGATTGGCAATCTTGCTTGAGGATGGGAAAAACCTGAACTGGAAAGTCGGGTTTATTTCATAATAACCTTTTCGCCTGATATATCCGACTTCTGCAATATAATCAGCTCCTACCCACGACTGGTTAAGAGCTACATTAAGATACTGTGTTGAGTATACAATATTGGCAGCAAGTGCTGCTGCGTTGCCATTTGCACCGGGATAAAGTGACTGATGATAGAATGCTTTTCCTAACCAATGGTTATTTGCACTTGCCAGGTTGTATTCCAGACCTGCAACGCGATTGAATTTGTATCCGGTAAATGTTGTATCATCATCCAGATTCATCACCTGCTTATTGACAAGAAAAGCAGTTATGTTTGAATGGCTGAATACTTGTCGTTGAAGAGCAGCGACAGTAAAATTTCCGGCTTTTATAGTATCTTTTTCACCGGTTTGGATGTCCATCAGTCCAATCCTCCACTTATTTCCAATCTTACCACTAAGTCTTGCTCCTGCCAGAACAGGGCTGTCAAGTCCGATCCGGCGTGAGAAAAATGGCCTGATGTAATCGTTTCCCAGTTTTGCAAAGAGGTCGCTGTTTTCAAGAAAAAATTGTCTTTTTTCAGGGAAGAATAACTCAAAACGGTCAAGGTTAGTCACCTGCCTGTCCACTTCAACCTGGGAATAATCAGGATTAACTGTCAGATCAAGGTTCATTGAGGTGGACAGAATAACCTTGGCATCAATACCCGCACTGGCTTCAGGTTTGAACCCTTCACCAGCTTCCTTGTTCTGGGTGGTTTTTGCTGATATATAAGGTATTAATGAAAATCTTGGACCAGATGAGGGCAGCGGTTTATCCCAAACCAGCGAACCTGTGAACGCCAGAGTCGCTGTTGCAAATTGCCTTGGCATAGGGGCCCAGCTTGATTTTTCATTGGTTTTAAGATCCAATCTGCTGAAATTTATTCCCCATTCCATATCTCCTCCATTATAACGAATGCTGCGGAACGGAATCGCATATTCAGCAACCCAGCGGTCATCATAGTTTTTTACTACTGATCTCCATTTTATATCCCAGTCAAGATTAACAGTCCCTCCGTTAGCCTGAACACCATCCCATTGAGCCCCGGCAGCAGAAACGCCGAAGGCAAAGCCATTGGTCTGATCGTTATATGTATCCATGAATACAATAAAGTTGTCATTCTTCAAAAAACTGAAGTCGCGCCGCAACGACTCCACAGGGCGTTTTCCTGAAGTCGGATCCAAACAGACAATACCAACATAAAGCGTTGATTCGTTATATATTACTTTCACCTCTGTCTGGGCGGCTGCATATCCGGTATCTGTTGGCAATACCCTCTGAAAATGGCTCGCCATATCGGCCGTTTGCCATACTGATTCATCAAGGATTCCATCAACATTGATATTACTGGTTGTTTTTGTAATATTTATCCGATACTTTTCACGGTTAATTCCTTTTGACTGGCTAAAAAGTATTGTATTAAAAAAAAGGAGAATAGTGGTGCTGAGTAACAGGGAGGGTCTTAACATTGAGAATCTTAAAATTTTTCACAAGATAAAAAAAAATTAGAAATTAGAAATTATGAATTCTATCTCAGAACAATTTTTTTCAGCTATTTCATTATTCATCATTCGTAATTCCTAATTTGTAATTTTACTTCGATTAATTGTTTTAATTTTATTGAAACGGAATTATTTAATTTCTATCTATGATTATCAATATAAGTCCGGATGCCTCTGAACTGGGATTCAGAGCCGCACAATTTGCTGCAATAAAGCTTAATCACGCGATCAGGCAGAATGGTGGAGCCAGAATGATTGTCTCGACCGGAAGTTCACAGTTTGAGACATTTCAGTCGCTGGTGAAGGAAAACATTGAATGGGAGAAAGTAGAGGTATTTCACCTCGATGAATATATCGGACTCCCGGTCACACATGTAGCAAGCTTCAGAAAGTATTTGTATGAACGCTTCATAAGCAGGCTAAAAATAAAAAAATTCCACAGTGTTGATGTTGAGGGTGATATTGAACAGAGAATCAGAATACTGACTACAGAGATAAGAAAGAAACCTGTAGATCTGGGACTGATTGGAATTGGGGTTAATGGCCATATTGCATTTAATGACCCTCCGGCAGATTTCGACACCCGGGAGGCTTATATAATTGTAAATCTCGACTATCAGTGTAAGCTGCAGCAGGTCAATGAGGGATGGTTCAATTCTGTTGAGGACGTACCCTCCAGGGCAGTTTCAATGACTCCGTGGCAGATAATGCAGTGTAAAACAATTGTTTCCTGCGTGCCTCATAAAGTTAAGGCTATAAGTGTTAAGAATACACTTATAAACAAGCTTACTAATATTGTTCCGGCAACTATCCTTAAACAGCACAATGACTTTCATCTTTACCTTGACAACAATTCAGCGTCTGATATTATACCCTTATAGATTTATCAGCAAGCAGTACGATGACGATGAAAAGAAAAGACAATTTTACAATTGAAGGTATTCATTTTGAAACGGGGAAACCGGTCAGTATCAGTATTGTTAATGGTTTTATTGGGAGCATAAATGAAATAAACAGTTTAAGAGATGAAAATGAAAATCTGTTTGTCGCTCCAGGACTCATTGATAATCAGATTAATGGTTATGCCAATATTGATTTTTCAGGAACCAGTCTGACTTCAGATGGTGTAATTGATGCTGCACTTGCTATTTGGAGAGAAGGTGTAACTTCTTTTTTACCAACATTATTAACAAACAGCCATGAAAACCTGGTAAAGAACTTCAGGATTCTTGATGAAGCGCTAAAAAGAGAAGAGAGGCTCAGGGAATCCATACCGGGATTTCATCTTGAAGGACCGTATATTTCTTCAGAGGAAGGATTCAGAGGCTGTCACCCTCTGCATCATATCCGCAGACCCTCACGGGAAGAATTCTCCTTATATCAAAAAGCTGCAGGTGGAAAAATTATGCAGATAACTATTGCACCGGAACTTGAGGGAGCAATTGAATTTATCAGATTCTGTACTCAGAATGGAATTGTTGTTGCTTTGGGTCATACAAATGCATCTGCTGAACAAATAATGCAGGCTGTTGAAAATGGTGCCCGGCTATCTACTCATCTGGGTAATGGATGCGCGAATCTTATCCATAGGCATCAAAATCCAATCTGGCCGCAACTGGCTAATGATCAACTTACACCTTCAATTATTGCAGATGGACATCATTTGTCACAAGAAGAGATAAGAGTGTTTTATAAAGTTAAAGGTCCGTCCAATATTATTCTTACTTCCGATGTTATTTACCTTGCCGGAATGGCTCCGGGTAAGTATTCTTTTTTAGAAAAGGAAGTTTTTTTGACCGATGATGGGATGCTGTTAGATCCGGAAATGAATTGTCTCGCCGGCGCCTCTTTTCCTTTGAAAAAAGGTGTTGAAAACATACTGAACATTACCGGATGTTCGATTGCAAGTGCTATAAACATGGCCTCCGGGAATGTTGCCAGGATATATGGCCTGTCTGACAGAGGCTCACTCTCTCCGGGAAGACGGGGTGATATTATACTGTTTAAAAGAGAAGTGAATCAGCTTAAAATTATTAAAACCTATTTGAAAGGGATGCTGGTTTGACTTGAATAGATTTCAAAATTTAAGAGTTTAACAGAAGAACATTGTCTTAAAAATATTTAAATTTTGATTTATTCTTTTCCTTTGGTATTAATTAATTCTATTAATAACTTTGCCTGTTAATTAAAAAATAGAAAAGATGGGAAATTTTGGAGCTACTGAGATTATACTGATATTACTTGTTATATTACTCCTTTTTGGAGGCAGGAAGATTCCTGAACTGATGAAAGGTATCGGACAGGGAATGAAAGAGTTTAAAAAAGCTTCCAGGGTAGAGGATGATAGTGAGAAGATGAGCGCTGAGCCAAAAAAAGACGAAGAAAAAAAATAAAGGTTGACTCATGCGTGCATTGTGAGGCAACCTTTATTTTATAATGTATTGTAAATCAGTCTGAAATACTATACTTTGGTGCTTTCCTGTGTTTTGTTCCCTGTTCATAACTGTATGCTATTTCGAGCAATAATGGTTCACTCCATGCTTTCCCAAAGAATGTAACTCCAACTGGTAAATCATCAATAAATCCCATTGGTACAGTAATCGCAGGATACCCTGAGATTGCTGCCAGCGATGAACTTCCTCCAACAAAATGATCACCAAGTAACAAATCAGTTTTCCAGGCTGGAGACCCTGTAGGTGACATAATTGCATCGAGCTTATATGTATTCATTACTTTATCAATCCCGTCATCTCTTGTTGCTTTGATCATTTTACTCAAAGCCTTCTTATATTCCAGCGAGTTAAGATCACCTTTCATTTCAGCTTGTTCAAGACGATTCTGGTTAAAATATTTAAGCTCGACAGTATCCAATTTATTGAACTCTATTAAAGCTTTAAGATTTTTAACCGGAGAATCATCTCCAGTGCCTGTTAAGTATTTATTAAGGCCATCCTTGAATTCGTACAACAGCACCTGCATTGATGCATCCTTATAATTGTCCACTTTTGGAAATTCAATCTCAACTACTTCTGACCCATTAGCTTTAAGATATGCAACTGCTTTATTCATCAGTTTATCAACTTTATCTGAAAAACCCATTGCATTTTTCATCAGACCAATCCGTTTTCCATTCAGGCCATCTTTCTTCAGGAAATTAGTATAGTCTGTTTGATATTTATCCTGAGATTCAAGTGTTTTAGAATCCTTCGTGTCTATGCCGGTAAGAGCTCCAAGTGTTTTTGCAACATCTTCAACAGTACGTCCCATAGGACCCGGAGTATCCTGTGTGAAGGATATGGGAATTATTCCCGAGCGGCTTATGAGGCCTACCGTCGGTTTAATCCCGACAATTCCATTGTTGTTTGACGGGCACACTATTGAACCATTTGTTTCAGTCCCAATAGCTATCATGCAGAGATTGGCAGAAACTGCTACTCCCGAACCTGAACTGGAGCCGCAGGGGTTACGATCGAGGACATAAGGGTTCCTTGTTTGTCCTCCGACGCCGCTCCATCCGCTGGAAGAAAATGAAGCCCGAAAGTTCGCCCACTCGCTCAGGTTTGATTTCGCTATGATAATTGCACCGGCTTCCCTAAGCTTCTCAGCAACATGGCTATCAGTTTTTGGAAAAGAGTTTCTTAACGCAATTGCACCGGCAGTTGTAGGCATCCTGTCGTGTGTATCAATATTGTCTTTAAGGATAACGGGGACTCCGAACAATGGTCCTTCTGGTTTGCCTGCTGAAAGTTTCCTGTCAAGTTCTTTGGCAATTTCAAGTGCATCAGGATTGATAATAATAACTGAGTTCAGTCTGGGACCATTTTTATCAATCTCATTTATTCTGTTAAGATAGACCTTAACTACATCAGAAACAGTATATTTACCATCCTTGTATCCTTGCTGAAGCTTACCGATGGTAATCTCTTCAATCCAGCTATTGCCAGGTTCTTTCTTAATGATATTATTGACAGGTGTCCTGCAGGTAATCAGGCAAACGATTGCCGACAAAAACAGCAGTAAAAATCTTGGCAATTTTGATCTCATAATTTCATGGTTTTATTATAATTATTATGTAGAGATGCCCAATTTGGCCGTCTCTACTATAATACATATTGTATATTTCATAAAATTATGAATATTAAATCAATTTGAATAAATTTGTTGTTATAGAATTCGGCTGATGCCCGTTAGAGACGCCCAGATAGAGTAGTAGAGACGACCAATTTGGACGTCTCTACAAGTCAGTTGTTTTTAATTAATTATGTATCGGGAAAATGAAAAACATTTATCTGCAACTTCTTGATCATATGCACAATAATTCCCGTCTGGTTCTGGCTACAGTTGCAGCAGTGCAGGGATCTACACCGCAGAAACCTGGAAGCTCAGCTTTATTTGACAGTAAGGGCCTTATTTCAGGCACAGTCGGAGGTGGAATTGTAGAGGGGAAGGTTCAGAAACTGGCCCAGGATGACATATTTTCTAAAAAATCAGGATATTTTCAGTTTAATCTGGCTAATGATATCTCAAATAAAGAAGAGGCTATATGTGGCGGGCAGATAAGTATTATGATAGACGCCAATCTGAACAATCATATTTCAGTATTTGAACAGGTTAAGAAATCTATCGAGAATCGGATTCCGGGCGTCTTGATAACAATGCTTAATAGATTCGCAGAAGAGACTGTTCTCATTAACCGTTACTGGATGAACAATTCTTTTAAACCTGAAATACCGGTCGGTTTTATTGAGAAGATTGAACCTGCTGTAAAGAATATGCTTAATGAAGGCAATCCCTCAGAATACAGAGAAATGGAGCTTTCAATACAGGGAGAAGAGGCTTTATCACTTTTTTTTCTTGAAGCAATCTATCCACCTGCAAAGTTGATAATTGCCGGAGCAGGTCATATAGCCAAAGCATTGGCTCATATTGCCAACATGCTCGATTTTGAGGTCGCCGTTATTGATGACCGACCTGAATATGCTAATAGTGAGAATATTCCTGAAGCCGACCGTATTATTGTAAGTGATATCGGAAAAGCAATGAAGGAGTTAAAGAAGAGCAATGATACGTTTGTTGTAATTGTGACACGTGGTCATAAAGATGATGCAGAGGCACTAAAACCATGTATTGGGTCTGATTTAGCCTATACAGGCATGATTGGAAGCAAAAATAAAATAGCCGCAATGAAGGCTAGTTTTATTGATAACGGATGGGCAACTGCCGGACAATGGGATGTAATTCATGCACCTGTCGGAATTGATATCAAATCAAAGAGTGTTGAAGAGATCGCAGTTAGCATCGCAGCACAGCTGGTGATGGTACGGAACAGTAAACAGTAATTAGGATTATGGGGGAATTATGGGCTATTATACTGGCAGCGGGTGAGTCGAAGAGGATGGGATCCCCGAAAATGTTACTGGACTTTAAAAGCGGGACCATGATAGAAAAGGTAATTGCAAATGTTAAAGATTCGAAAGTCAGTAATATAATGGTAGTTCTGGGTGCTTACAAGGAGGCAATTATAGATCAGATCGGAAAACTAACCGTAAAGTTTTGTTATAATGACAATTATAAGGAAGGTATGTTATCATCCGTTCAGTGCGGATTCAGAAATATTCCTTCGGATTGCAAAGCTGTTCTCGTTTTTCAGGGTGATCAGCCATTGATCACTCCTTCAGTTATTAATACTGTAATTGAGGCCTATTGGATGTCAGGAAAAGGGATAATAATTCCTGTTTACATGAGTAAACGCGGGCACCCGATTCTGATAGACAGAAAATACAGTGACGAAATAGAGAAATTAGATGCCGGTAACGGGTTGCGTTCATTGGCTTATAGGTTTTATGACGATGTTCTGGAAGTTAATACAGACGAATCAGGTATTCTAAGGGATTTTGATACATACGAACAATATAGGAAGGAAATTAATCAAACTCAATAACTATGAAAGAGACTATTACTTTTCAGTTAAACGGAAAGAAAACTGAAGCCCTGATTGATCCGACAGAGACTCTTCTATGGGCCTTGCGTAATCAATTTGGGCTGACCGGAACAAAGTTTGGTTGCGGGATGGGTTTTTGCGGGTCATGTACAGTTCTGATAGATAATGAACCTGTCAGGTCCTGTCAGTTATCGGCTGGTGATATTGCCGGCAAAAAAGTAGTTACAATCGAGGGCCTTGCTACAGATGGTAAACTGCATCCGGTTCAGAAAGCATTTGTTGAGCATGATGCATTGCAATGCGGGTATTGTACACCGGGCATGATAATGAATGCAACAGGCCTGTTACTGAAGAATCCTTCCCCAACCACAGAGCAGATAAAGGAAGGTATGGAAGACAACCTGTGCCGTTGCGGAGCACATGTCAGAATTATAGAGGCCGTTTATACTGCTGCAAAAGAAATGAAAGGAGGAAAGTGATTATGAAAATAAAATCAAATACAAGGATAGTGGAACCTTCCTCTCCAAAGAAACAAGGACTCATTCCCAGAAGGGATTTTCTAAAATACCTGGGAGGAGGTGTACTGATCATTTTCACACCACTTGAAGCATGCAAAAACATGGCCGAACCTGTCCGGGCTACCCGTTCATTGCCTAAAGATTTCAATGCTTTTCTTCATATTTCAGAAGATGGTATTGTTACTTGTTTCACAGGGAAGATCGAGATGGGGCAGGGAACCATAACTGCATTGGCACAGATGATGGCAGATGAGCTGGATGTGTCCATCGAAAATGTGAAGATGGTAATGGGTGACACTGCTCTCTGCCCGTGGGATGAGGGTACCTGGGGATCGTTATCGGTCAGGGAGTTTGGACCTAAAATGAGGGAAGCGGCCGCTGAAGCCAGGGCAGTATTGATTCGGATGGCTTCAGAACAGTTGAAAGTGCCTTTAGCCCGGCTTACGGTAAGTAACGGCATCGTAACTGATAAGCTTGATAATTCGAAAGCCATCGGTTATGCCCAGCTGGCAAAAGGCAAAAAAATTGAAAAGCATCTCAATGAAAAACCAAAGGTTAAGGAGCCTTCAGAATTTAAGATTATTGGAAAACCATATAACCGGACAGATTCTGCCCTGAAAGTAACCGGTGAAGCAAAATATGCGGGAGATATAAAAATCCCCGGAATGATGTTTGCCCGCATAGTGAGATCACCTTCGTATGGTGCATCACTGATTTCGGCCGATACGACTGAAGCTGAAAAAATTCCCGGTATACAGGTTGTAAGAGATAATGACCTGGTAGCTCTTCTGCATTTAAGCCGTGATAAGGTAGATGAGGCAATCGTAAAAGTTAAGGCAGAATTTTCACAGATTGAAATGAGTGTAACCGATAAAACAGTAATTGATCATTACCTGAAATCGGCGACAAAAGGTAACATTATTAACAGTAAGGGAGATATTGCGGCCGGACTGAAACTGTCAGACAAAATAATTGATTCGGAATTTTATGATGGCTATGTTGCGCATTCACCCATGGAACCGCACACTGCTGCAGCTATGATTGATGGTGATATAATTACTGTCTGGGTCTCGGCTCAGACTCCCTTCCTTACCCGTGATGCAATTGCAGAAAAACTCAATATGCCGGCGGAAAAGGTTCGGGTAATAGTTCCATTTGTTGGAGGCGGATTCGGTGGAAAAGCAGACAATCCTCAGGCAGTGGAAGCGGCCAGGATAACGAAACTTTCAGGAAAACCCGTAATGTTGGCTTATACCCGCGAGGAGGAGTTTTTCTATGATACTCTCAGACCAGCGGGATTGAACAGAGTAAAGTCGGGAATAGATAAAGACGGGAAGATAAGCTTCTGGGATTTTAGTGTCTATTGTGCAGGTGACAGGGGATCTGATACTATCTATGATGTTCCTCATCAGAAAACCACTGTATTTGACCAGGGCGAAAATGATCCGCAGGTCCACCCATTTGCAATAGGGCCGTGGCGTGCACCTGGTAACAGCAACAATACTCATGCACGCGAAATGCAGATATGTCTTATGGCGGCAAAGGCAGGAATGGATCCTATGGAATTCCGTATCAGGAACCTTAAGGATGAAAAAATGATTGCAGTTTTGGAAGCTGTTGCCGATAAGTTTGGTTATTCTCCGGGTAAAGGGCCAAGCGGCAGGGGATATGGTATTGCTTGTGGTACAGATGTCGATACATGGGTTGCACTTATGGCTGAGGTCAAAGTTGATAAGAATACCGGTCATATACAGGTTGTAAGAGTATCATGTGCCCAGGATATGGGAATGTGTGTGAACCCACAGGGTACACTGCTTCAAATAGAGGGTTGTATTACAATGGGAATGGGATATGCACTCACCGAAGAACTGCAGTTCGAAGGGACAAAAATGATTACTCAGAATTTTGATACTTATGAGATCCCCAGGTTCAGCTGGGTGCCGGAGATAAATGCAGTGATCCTCGACAGGATGGATCAGCCTCCTCATGGCGGCGGTGAACCCGCAATAATTTGTATGGGAGGAGTTATTGCAAGCGCAGTTTTTGATGCAACCGGAGCTACACTTTATCATATGCCGATAACACCGGCAAGAATGCTCGAAGCTTTGAAAAAGGTTTAAAATCTAATACATTATATGAAAATGAAAGAGACTATCACTTTTCAGTTAAACGGGAAGAAAACGGAAGCCTTGATTGATTCCACGCAGACTCTTTTGTGGGTATTGCGAAATCATTTTGGGCTGACCGGAACAAAATTTGGTTGCGGGTTGGGTTTTTGCGGGTCATGTACAGTTCTTATAGATAATGAACCTGTCAGGTCATGTCAGTTATCGGTGGGTAATGTTACCGGCAAAAAAGTAGTTACAATCGAGGGCCTTGCAACAGATGGTAAACTGCACCCGGTACAGAAAGCATTTGTCGAGCATGATGCATTGCAATGCGGATATTGTACACCGGGCATGATAATGAATGCAACAGGCCTGTTACTGAAGAATCCTTCCCCCACCACAGAGCAGATAAAGGAAGGTATGGAAGAGAACCTGTGCCGTTGCGGAGCACATGTCAGAATTATAGAGGCTGTTCATACTGCTGCAAAAGAAATGAAAGGAGGTAGATAACCATGAAAAAAGAACAAATTAAAAATCAGGATTTATTGCAGACCGGCGAATCTCATGGAATGCCACGTAGAGATTTTTTTAAAATTTTTGGAGGTGGGATTATTGTCTTTTTCCAACCCTGGAGTGCTCTAGATCTGTTTGGACTTCCGGCTGAACAGCGCAAAAGTCTGCCAAAAGATTACAATGCTTTTCTCATGATAGGTGAAGATGGTACAGTAACCTGCTATACCGGTAAAATTGAAATGGGTCAGGGTATTATTACATCATTACCCCAGATGATGGCTGATGAACTAAATGTTCCAATTGAGAAGGTAAAAATGGTGATGGGAGATACTGATCTTTGTCCATATGATCAGGGTACCTGGGGATCACTGTCTACAAGGGTATTTGGTCCGAGCATGAGAGCAGCGGCAGCTGAAGCAAGAGGAGTGCTCCTCGATCTTGCCTCTGCACAACTTGGGGTACCTGTTTCACAACTTGAAGTGAACGACGGTATAATCAAAGATACTAAGAACCCCAAGAGTTCTGTTACTTATGCACAACTGGCAAAAGGTAAAAAAATTGAAAAATTTCTCGATGTAAAACCTTCAGTGGAAGATTATACCAAGTTTACTTATGTAGGCAGATCTTATAAACATAGTGATGCTAACCTTAAAGTTACAGGCGCGGCAAAATATACCGGTGATCTGAAATTGCCTGGGATGGTTTTTGCGCGAATATTACGGCCACCTTCGCATGGAGCTAAGCTAACCTCTGTTGATTATTCCGGTGCAGAAAAGATTGCCGGAACAAAAGTTGTCAGGGATGGTGACCTGATAGCAGTTATAAATGAAAACCGCGATAAAGCCGATGAAGCAATAGCAAAAATCAAGGCAAAATATTTATTCAATGAAATGCCGGTTAATGATAAAACAATCTTTGACTGGATGATAAAAGCCGATTCAGATACAACCGTTGTCAGGTCAACTGGAGATCTGGAAGCCGGACGTCAGCTTTCTGAAAAAATATTTGAGTCGGAGTTTCATGATCCATATCTGGCTCACGCGGCAATTGAAACACATACTGCCCTTGCCCAGCTTGAAGGAGATAAACTGACAGTTTGGGCCTCAACCCAATCACCTTTTGGTCTGAAGGATCGCATAGTTAACGAACTCGGTTTCCCTGCTGACAAAGTCAGAGTCATAGCACCTTTTGTAGGTGGAGGATTCGGAGGTAAAAGTGGATACCAGCAAGGAATTGAAGCAGCAAAACTTGCAAAATTAACTGGTAAACCAGTGATGTTAATATGGACCCGCGATGAAGAATTTTTCTATGATACTTTCCATCCGGCCGGAGTTATTAAAATAAAATCAGGGATTGATAAGTCAGGTCTCATAAAGCTTTGGGATTATAATATCTATTTGGCAGGCTCAAGAGGTTCTGATACTCTCTACGATGTTCCGAATTCTAAAACCACACATTATGAAGGAAAAAGAGACGGTCCGCCTATCCACGCGTTAGCTACCGGTGCGTGGCGTGCCCCCAGTAATAATACAAATACCTTTGCAAGGGAGAGCCAGATCGATATCATGGCGGCCGCTTCAGGAATCGATCCCTTAGAATTCCGGCTGAAAAACCTTAAGGATGAGCACCTTATCGATTGTCTGAAAGCTGTTGCAGATAAGTTCGGATATGTTGCTGGCAAAACTCCAAGCGGCAGAGGTATTGGCATTGCAATGGGTTCAGACGCCGGAACATGGGTGGCTCATATGGCTGAAGTGAAAGTTGATAAAAATACCGGGAATGTTGAGGTTGTACGAATTGCCTGTGCCCAGGATATGGGATTGTGCGTCAATCCGGAAGGAGCAACAATCCAGATGGAAGGTTGCATAATGATGGGTCTCGGCTATACCCTTGCTGAAGAGATCTTATTTGAAGGAGGCAACATACAAGACAGGGGTTTTGATTCGTACGATATTCCACGATTCTCCTGGATGCCAAAAATCGATACTGTGATTCTCGACAGAAGAGATAAACCGCCGCAGGGAGGAGGCGAACCTGCAATCATTGCTATTGGTGCTGTTGTCGCCAATGCAATTTTTGATGCTACCGGTGCCAGATTATACAGAATGCCAATGACGCCGGCAAGGGTACTGGAAGCGCTGAAGAAGGTTTAATAGTTAAAGGCAAAAGGCAAAAGGCAAAAGGCAAAAGGCAAAAGTGGAAGAATAGGAGAATCCGTGAACGGTGAAACGCTCGACAAAGTCAAACTCATTATGTGGTTAATAAAAAATATAATTGCAATATAATCAGGCTAATAAATAAAGAGAAACAGCAGGGGGAGAATGATTCCGATTATTGTCAGGATCGCTCCCCTCTTTGACATACCGTTTTTGCCCTTAATAATAAATAAACCGGTGACTGTGACTAAAATAAGAGCGACACAAAAAATATCACTGAAGTATTTCCACCATTTTCCGGGGTTATAATGAAGTAGGTTGATTTGATAGAACAATGGTCTTTTACTTATTCTTTCAATAACACCTTCTCCTGAATCAATGTTTAGCTGAACAAAGCCTCCTTCTATAAAAATAGTAGCTTTATTTCCTGTCGGAAAGTGAAATGTCTTGAATTCCGCATCAACCTGTATACTTTTAAGAATATCCGTTGCCATCTCCTTATTAAAAGTTTCCCTGGTAATTTTAATATCTGAAGTAAATGTCCGGCTGTCAAAAATATAGTTGGGATTCCAATTGTTTTTATGATTTAGTGCTATACCTGATATAGCGTAGATAATTGTTAATCCGGCTATAAGGTAGCCAATATCACGATGGGTAATCCTGTTGATCTTTGACAGATTCATTTAAGTAATATTAAAAAAGGTCAGTTACTCACTGACCTTCAGGTGTATTCTATAAAGATATTATTTTACAATATGGCTCTTATATTCCATTATTACATTGGCAAGAGAAGACTGTCCTGCCAGAGCTGTTTCTGTTTCACAACTATCACCTGCCATAGGTTTAGCCATAGAATTCATGCCTTTCATGGGTTTTTCACCTGCAGCCAGCGCAATTCCACCTACTTTGGTTATAGTACCTTCTACAACAACTTCACTTCCCAGAAGCTCCATAGGGAATTTTGATATATTTTCACCTGCAGCAATATATAATCTGATATCAGGATTTTCACCGACAATAAACATCTTCTTGCCGGTTTCAGTACAGACATGTACCACTTTACCTTCAATAAGTATGTTTTTGCCTACATAATTATCAGGATTTTCTATAAGAGATGCAAATTCAACCTTTACACCTGTTTTGACCTCGCCAGTTTTAACTGAAGCCTCTTTTTTACCCATATTGCCACATGATATAAATATGGCCGGGATTATTACGAACGATAATAAACGTCTGATCATAATGAATTTAGTTTAATTATATTTGTTTAATTGATTTAGTCAGAATTAAGCGCAATATGGGGGAAAAAAGCAAGAAAAAAAATTAAAATATGCATATTTTTCCTGTTATAACAAAATCTGATCTTAAAAGATTCATTCACTTCCCTTACAGATTATATAAAGATGATAAGGGTGGATACCTCCGTTGCTTATGGAGCGTGCGTCAGACTGGCTCAGAAACAAAGGAATGAATTTAATGCGCGGTCCCTGGAGTTTTGTATCGCAGGAATGGGGTCTGGTGATTGAAGGAGCTGTAGATTCACAAGGGGATTTAATCGTATCAGAAGTTGCAGACTTTTTAATAGTTATAAGAGGCTGCCTCGTGAGTGAGACAACCTCTTTTCTTATTACAGTTCCCATCCTTTACGATATTCCCTGACCAGATACTTATTGGCTTCGGGTATATTGGTAATCTTCATGTTTGCAGAATCATACTCAACTCTTTTTCCTGCCCGTAACGCAACAGCACCAAGAAGAATAGTCTCTGTAACAGGTCCGGTATATAAAAAGCTGCCTGGTGATTGTGTGTTGGTCTTAAATGAGTTTATCCATGTATCATTGGTATCTTCCCTGGAATTTTCTGGAACAGTCTTTTGAGGTGTGCTGTTTTTGTTTTCTACATACAACTGAGGGTTTTCACCTCTGAATCCGGCAATTATCTTTCCTTTTTCACCAACGAACATCATACCTTCCCGTGCAAGTGGTTTTCCTGAATCATTATACTCGTCGGGGGTAACTGGTCTCATACCTCCATCGTACCAGAAAAGATCGAAAGCGGGTAGTTCTGTCTGTGGCTGGAATTTAAATCTGATAATACACGAAAGCGGAAATGCAACATCATTCTTAACACCTACAGCAACATTCCCCTGAAATGCACAAGTAGTAGTTCCATAGGCTTCAGCACTGACAGCCGGAGTATTGATTCCCAGTGTTAGGAAAAGAGGAAACAGACTATAGTGTCCCATATCGGCTATGCTGCCTGCTCCAAAGTCATACCAGCCTCTGAAAACTGCGTTTGTATAGTTCGGATGGTATGGACGGTCCGGGACCGGTCCCAGCCAGAGATCCCAGTTAAAGTCCTTAGGTATTGGGACAGTTTCAGTAGGATTGGCCTGCCACTGGGGCCACATTGGCCTGTTCGACCAGTTATGAATTTCCTTCAGAGTGCCGATTGCCCCATCCTTTATCCATTTCTTAATAGTATCGTAGTCAGGTCTTTTACTCCAGGCAAGCAGATGTGAGCTCATTCCGGTATTTTTTGCAGTCTCAATTGTCAGCTTTGCCTCGTACATCCTGTTAGCAATTGGTTTATGGGTAACAACATGTTTCCCTTTTTTCATAGATGCAATTGCTACAGGTCCATGAAGATGGTCAGGGGTCATAATCTTTATAGCGTTAAGATCTTTCTCTTTTTCAAGTAATTCCCTGAAATCCTCATAGGATGAACATCCTTTATAAGTACCTGAATCTTTCGACTTCCCGTAATACTTCTGGACAAATTCCTGCCCGATATCTCTTCCTCCGGGTATTCCCGTGATACTTTCACCCCATGAGTTATCTCCCAATGCCCTGCGGATGCCATTCCTGACATCATTCAATGACCAGTCAATATAATTGGTACTGAACTTATTTGGGTCGCAGACTGCAACTATCTGCAAGGAGGGATTTGAAATTAATGATGCCATTTCCCTTAATCCCTGTGTACCGCAACCGATATAACCAAGTGTGATTTTATCACTCGGGGGAATATAACCAGGTCCTCCAAGAACTTGTCGGGGCACAACTGTAATCGCAAGGGAAGCAGCAGCAGCCGATCCCAGGAAATCACGACGGGTAATGTTTTTTGAGATTTTCATAATTCCGAAACAGATTTAAAGTTATAGTTATAGTTATAGTAAATAATTCTACAGGATAAATTTTATGTCATGAGTTTCTGATGATCAGAGACTATGAATGTAATCTGCACTATCCTTGAATGTTTCAATATCCATTTCAACAAAAATATTTTTCACTCCTCCGGTTTTGATTGATTCAAAAAATTCCTTCCAGTCAACTATCCCTTTGCCAATAGCAACATTCTTATTTTCAGCTGATGACCAGTCCGCCAGATGAGCAGAAATGAATCTGCCGGGGTACTTTTTAAAATAGGTCGAAGCCTTGTATCCGACGCTTATCACAGCAACCTGAAACTGCATTTTTACATAACCAGGATCCAGCTGGCTCATTAAAGCATCGTAGATCAGAGTGTCGCCAATTTTGTTAAATTCCATATGGTGATTGTGATACCCCATCTGTATGCCGGAGTTTTTAGCCATCATTCCCATAAAATTCAATTCGTCAGCTGCTTTAAGCCAGTCACTTATGGTAGCTTTTTCAGTCAATCCGAAACTGGAAACGATCATTTGTGCCTGACCTGATTCCTCTGCAAACAAGATGCGCTCAACAAGCTGCTTCCTGAGTTCATCCATTCCATAATGTGTGCTTGTCCATTTAAGACCAGCATCATTAATTATTTTCTTCAACTCTCTGGCTTTAAATTTCTTCAACGGGCCGAATCCCATACTTTCATATCCCACGGGAGAACACATTTCAACACTTTGATATCCCATATCTGCTACCATTTTCAGAGTGCCGGCAAAATCATCGCCAATCTTTTCTCTTACTATCCATGACTGAAATCCTAAAGGCATTTTAACAAGTTTTGCTGATTCACCGGCACTGAGGTTCAGAGGTATCTGTGATGCAACAACAACTGATCCTATTCCAAGGGCACTTTTCCCCAGAAACTGTCTTCTTGATAATTTATTCATAATGAGTGTGTTTATATTTAAAAGAAACTATCGTATATTTCTTTAACCGGAAGATGCTCTCTATACAAATTTATTATAATTGATGGGATATTTGACTGAATCGCCAGGATAAATTAACTTTAGGATATGAAAAAGATATATTATATATTGTCTGGACTAACACTTATCGCCATGCCATTTACAAAATTTCCGCAAACAGAGATTACGAATGGATTAATCCGTGCTACGATCTACCTTCCCGATTCAGGAAAAGGGTATTACCGGGGAACCCGTTTCGATTGGTCAGGTAACATGGCCAGTCTTGAATATAGTGGCCATAACTATTTTGGCCAGTGGTTCACCGGGTATAGTCCGGAAATACATGATGTAATTATGGGACCGGTTGAAGAATTTGCTCCGCTCGACTATTCCGAAATCAAACCCGGCGGGAATTTTATTAAAATAGGAGTAGGTGTGGTTTATAAACAGGATGATAAACCATATGAATTCAGCAGAGTATACAAGTTACTGAACCCCGGAAAATGGACAATAAAAAAGAAATCAGATCAGGTTTTGTTTATACATGATCTTGAGGATAAATCTTACTCATATCATTACGAAAAAACTGTCCGGCTGACTAAAGATAAACCCGAGCTTATCCTGTACCATACCCTTAAGAATACGGGGGCACGTACAATTGAAACAAATGTCTATGACCATAATTTTTTTGTAATTGATAAACATCCTATTGGTCCCGGGCTTGTAGTGAAATTTCCGTTTAATCTGAAAGGTGAAGGAGTTGGGTTTGGAGAATTAGCTGAAATTCAAGGTAATCAGATTTCATTTCTCAGGGCGATAGGTAACGGAGAACATGCTGAGTGTTATGCGCTGGAAGGATTTGGACCAACTGCTGATGATTATGATATAAGAATTGAAAACAGGATCACAGGTGCCGGAGTCAGAATAACCTGCGATCAGCCCTTTCTTAAGCTGGCATTCTGGTGTTGTCCTACAACTCTGTGCCCGGAACCATATATCAAAATAAAAGTAGATCCCGGGAAAGAGATCACCTGGACAATCAAATATGAATTTTATACTCTTACAAAGTAGCGGCTCAAAGTTATTTCAATGGCTCAGCAGCTCTATGGCAATAGGGTCCGGCTTACCGGGTGCCTTACGCCATATACTTCCTGCCACTATTTAACATCAGTTTTTGTGCCGGTCTGTATTATTATATTTTTCCGCCATTCATACCTGGAGCCGTTCTTAAAATTAAGCAGTACATCGTATGTTCCGGGAGAACAACAATTTGCGACTTTCATGTTGTCATAACTGATTATTCTAATGCTTTTATTTGGTGCCGGATTGCCTGTTTGTGTGGCAGCGGTTCCTGCCGGATACAATTCTATCATATTTACATCCTTGTTTCCTCCAGTATAGACAATTCCTCCTGCATTAAGATTAGTTGAAATCTTATACATGATATCAGGCTTCATTGTGAGGTTTTCAAGCCAGACGTTGTGTGTCTGTCCTGATATTCCAATAGAGATTAGTAAATCGTATGTTCCGGGTTTTATCTTCCCCTCAGTTTTATCAGTGGATTGATCAGGAGGAACAGGTTTATCATGTTTGCCCTTAGTATAAAAAGATGGGATACCAAAATAGAGGTCCTGTATTGTATTGGATTTGTACCTGTTTACCAGTGTCTCATAAGATGACAGTCCATTTGATGAGGCCGGCGTTTCTTCAATAAGGATCTGGTAATCGTACAGTGTTACAGAAACTGATGTTTTTGTTTTAGGTTTTATAAGTACGTTGCCGACAACGAAGCTAAGTGTGCCAGGTTTACCTGAAAGTTTGAATATAAGTTTCAGGTCGTATGTTCCTGGTGCGGCTCCCTGCATCTTGATCTCTTTTCCTGAGCTAAAAAGCTTAAAGGTTGACCCGGATATCAGGTCGCCAAGCGTTCTGATATTCACGCTTAAGGGTGATTTGTCATTAGCAGTAAGTGCAGCATAACTCTGCTGCACCCACACCTGGCTCCAGCAATGTTCCGTTTTAACCGTTATACCGTTGTCGAGTTTATAGATATAGTCTTTAACAGGCTGTGCATTGATTGAGATAATTACAACTGCCTGCAGAACAAAAAAGGAAAGTAGTTTTTTCATATAAGTATATTTTTAATCATTGAGTAAGGCCCAATCAAATTTACACTATTAAATCAACAGATAAAAAAAAATATTTATGGTTTCTATTCCAGTCCTGAAATCGCCCGCTAAGCTTTTCACAGCGTTTCTCAAATCAATTCTTTAATACATTTATTTCATTTCTTAAGGAATATTTGTCTCTGGATTGTTGTCTAATTAAACATCAACTCACTTAAATTTTTAATTATATGAAAAGAAACACTGAAAAATTTCATTTTAACAGCACAACTTTTATGCAGTTAATATCACTGACAATCATACTGGTACTTATTGCACCGGTTATGACAAACGCTCAGGCCGGTAAAGCTAATTTCGCAGGTGACTGGACATTAAATGCAGAGAAGAGCACCCAACCACCAGGGGGCCAGGGTGGGGCAATGAGAATGGGTGGCGGCAATTTTCTTGTGACACAGGAAGCCAATATTCTGACAGTTGTAAGAACAAGAACAGGTCAGGATGGACAGCCTACAACTTCTACCATGAAATATACCCTTGATGGGAAAGAGAGCGTCAATATATCGCCAAGAGGCGAAAGCAAATCTGTTGCAACATGGTCAGCTGATGGAAAGTCTCTCACCATTGAAACTTCAAGAACAATGGATATTAACGGCGAGTCAAGGACAATGAAATCAAAAGAAGAATGGGTACTTACTGATTCAAAATCTCTTACAGTTACGATTGCTAGACAAAGTCCTGATGGTGAAGTAAAAGCCGTAAACGTCTATGATAAGAAATAAATCTAAATTAAAAAATGAATAAAGAAGAGGCTCCATGAGGAGCCTTTTTTTTGAAAAAAAAAGGCCTCGCAGGTTTTGGATCCCGGGAGGCCTCATACTTTGCCTTTCACAACAATTGCCTTAAGATATCAGAACATTAAACTATTTTAGTTTTTAATTTCTACAACAGCATACTTTGAGATTTTCCAGAACTGTTCAGGATCTTTAATCTCTATGCTGGCTATTCTGTTGTTCTTGTCACGAACCAGCTCATATGAGCTTTTTGGATGGTCTGTGATAAGCTTTGCAGTTTTTGAATTCACAGGAATACTTTTCGTTTCGGAAATATTAACCTGGGTAAATGCACTGTCAGAAAAATCTTCGAGTAAGGATTTTTTCTTTCCAAGTCCGATAAATCCACCTTCCTTGGTAAGCAGTCCCTTGGCTTTCAGCGAGTTGTAAGTTCCATAAGCCACAAAACCTTTATTCATTTCAGCTGTCTGGTTACTTATTTTCTCATCCTTCTGTGCAATTGCAATCTGCTGCTCAGTCATACGGGTGTTAAGCTGTCCTATCTCGAAATCTTTCTGAGTAAGAGCTACTTTCAGATCTGCTATTTCAGTCTCACGCTGTTTCATTGAAGCTTCCAGTTCAGCAATTTTAACCTGCAGACCCTTAATTGTTCCACCTGAACTCTTCAACTGGGCCGATAGCGAGGATATTTTCTTCTTGTTCTGATCCAGCAAAGTATTGATATACTCAATATCCTTTAGGATTTGTTGTTTTTTGTCCTTTGAAAATTCTTTATCCGATGATTTCATCGTGATTATATTCTCCTTCTCTTTCACAGTGTTCAGGTCTTTTTCAATCTCATCAAATGTTAACATCCATTCGTTGATCACTGAATCGCGTGAAGTCAATAATTCTGTAAATGAGAGTTTCTGGTTTTCCACAATGGCAAGATGTTTTTTCTGCTCATCTTTATACAGCGAATTCACTACCATGCCGCCGGTAAGCAGAAGGATAAAACTTATTATGACGGTTATCATTACGCCTTTTTTCATTCCTTCTTTCTTTGCTTTTCTTTCATTATTTCTTATAGCCGCATTGTCGTTAACTACATTACGGTTACTGTTCACTTCATTTGTCATTTTAATTCCTCCTATTTTTTTACTTAACTATATATACCAGCCTTCAAAAGCTGTGCCTTGAATTAAATGCAATCATAAAATATTAATAATAAGTAGATTACAATTTGAAGTCAGAATTCAGGTTTGTTCATTTTGAGAAAACAATTCTCATATTTAGAATAAGATGGATGGAGAAAACAGAGGTTTTTTACACAAGATCAGTTCAATATTCCTTTTCTTCCTTTAAAATACGGTATATGGTTGAGATTCCAATATCCAGTTTATCAGCTGCAAGTCTGATATCGTTGTTGTTCTTCTTAAGAGTGGCTTTGATGATTTTTACCTGGTATTCCCGCAACGTCAGAATATCATTGGCAACTACCGACAGGGGGTCATCAGTATCGATCACAAGATCAGATGGTTCTATCTCTTCCTTTTCTGACAGGGTAACTGCAAGTTCTATCGCTGATTTTAATTCACGAACATTTCCCGGGAAAGGATAGCTCATAAGTTTTTTTTGTGATTGTGCTGATAATTTTTTTAACGGAAGGTTATTTTCATCACAGAATTTCCCAATAAAATGGCTGGCCAGAATCAGTATATCATTTGCCCTGTCACGTAAAGTCGGTAACTCTATTGGTAGCCCTAGGAGCCTGTAATACAGATCTTCCCTGAAGTTTCCTTTTTTAACTTCCTCTTTAAGGTTCTTATTTGTAGCTACAACTATGCGGCAGTCGGTTTTAACAGGTTTGTTACTGCCAATTCGAACAATCTCTTTTTCCTGGAGGACACGCAGTAATTTTGCCTGGAGATTTAATTCCATTTCTCCTATCTCGTCAAGGAAAAGCGTACCGCCATCGGCTTCCTCGAACCGGCCAATACGCCGGTAGGCAGCACCCGTAAATGCTCCCTTCTCATGGCCAAATAATTCACTCTCGATAAGTTCCCGTGGGATAGCTGCAACATTAACTGTGACAAATGATCTGTCTTTTCGTTTTGAATTGTAATGGATAGCTTTTGCTACCAGCTCTTTGCCTGTTCCGGTTTCACCTGATATTATAACAGTAATGTTTGTGCTCAGGGCTTTGTCGATCAGGTCGTATATAGTTTTAATTGCCGGACTTTCACCCAATATACTCTGACTAAAACTATATTTTTTTTGCACTTCCCTGCGCAGGGTTGATATCTCTCTTTTAAGACCTATCCCATTTCTTATATTCCTGACTGTATTAAGCAGCCGGTCTTTTATATCGTCAGATTTGGTTATATAGTCATAAGCACCCATCTTAAGTAAGCTGACCACTGTGTCTATATCTTCCTGTTCGGAGATCAGGATGACCTGAACATCATTGTTTTCCTCCCTGATCCTTTTCAGAATCTCAAGCCCTGTTAAATCAGGTAGCCGGTAATCAAGGGTAACAATATCAGGTGATTCAAAAAGACAATTCAGAAAATCTTTGCCATTGAAAAAACTCTTGATCTCGTTGTCGGGATTTAAGGAAAGAGTGTGTACCAAAAGCCTGTTATACCATTCGCTGTCTTCAACAACAAAAATTTTTAAAGGCCTCTCAGACATATCTGTTTGATTACTGGATTATAGTTTCTTACACTACCTGCAAAGTAATATATAAATGGCCGGATTTGCCAGAGTTTTAACTTAATTTCGTGATACGTTCTTTAATAAGTTCACTGACCGCTTCAAATTCAATTATGGATTCTCTGGCCAGTGTTTCGAGAGCCTGCTGTCCGATATTCTTTTGATTACTCTCTTCAATTTTCCTGAGAAGATTACAGAGATCCGTTGCTCCAATATGCCGGCATGGCGGCAACATTTTATGAGCGAGGTCTTCGGCCGATGCCAGCTGGCCTGATATGACGGCCTCCTGCATATCCTTCAAACCTTTTTTAGTGGAATCTATAAAAGAGACGAGCATCTGTTTTACAAACTGCTCATCACCTCCTGAAATATGATACAGATTATTTAAATTGATTTTATCAATGCCTGAGGATTTGATTTTCTCGTCGCTGACAGCAGTTGATACTGTTACCGGCGCGTAATCTTTTATCACTGCAAGTATTGTTGTCAGTAACATCTCTTCGGTAAAAGGTTTTGGAAGAAATGCGTTCATCCCGGCCTTCTGGTATTTTTGCCAGTCTTCATTGACAGAAGCAGCCGAGATACAGATCACAGGCATTTCTGATTCCCTGATATTCATCTCATTACGGATAAATTGTGTTACCTTTAATCCGTCTATGCCAGGCATTCTGGCATCCATAAAAAGCAAATCGAAGCGATTTGTTTTTAATATTTCCAACGCCTCCATTCCATTTGAAGCCTCGTTATATATTACTTTCCATCGGTCAAGTATCGTTTTGAAAAGCAGACGATTGTATTCCTCATCGTCTACAATAAGAATTTTAAGGTTTCTGATTTCCTCGGGAATATATAGCGGAGGCTGAACATCTTTTTTAACCTGTTTTTCATCACCCGCCATATAAGGAAGATGGCATGTAATTTTAGTTCCCTGGGTTTTTCTGCTTACGCATTCAATTGTTCCGCTATGAAGTTCAATTAGCTTTTTAACGATTGACAATCCTAATCCGGTTCCGCCGTATTTACGCGTAGTACTCATTTCCTCCTGTGTGAAATCTTCAAAAATGAAGTTTATTTTACTTTCTTCTATGCCTATACCGGTATCAATAAATTCTATCACCAGGTCAATTTCACCTGAGTGTTTTTTAACACAATTAACACTAAAGTGCACTTTACCATTTTTAGTGAATTTAACTGAATTACTAACCAGGTTTATCATTATTTGTTTAAGACGGTAAGGATCGCCCAGCAGAACCTGTGGTGCATCCGGACTTATTGAATAGCTTAACCTGGTATTATTTCGGAAGGCTGGTCTTTCAAATAGCGCATAAACATCTTCAAGGATCTGAACGATATTGAAATGAACTTTCTCCAAAGCCACCCTGCCATTTTGCAATTTGGAAAAATCGAGTATATCGTTAATTATATTTGCCAGGTGATCGGAAGATGATTTGATTATTTTCAGGGTCCTTGTTGTATTTTCATCCAATGGTTCATGGAGAAGCTGCTCGGTAAAACCTGAGATAGCTGTTACAGGTGTTCTGATCTCATGACTCATATTAGCCATAAAGAGCTCTTTTGTTCTGGCCAGTTTTTCAGACTCATCTTTAGAATTCTGAAGTGCGATCTGGTAAACAATTGTTTTCCTCACATATCGCATAATAATAAACATTACCAATATTGCAAGGAGTGTACCTGATATTGAGAACATTGCAAGCCAGATGTAAGTTCTTACAGCTAGTTTATTGGCGGCTAAGGCTTTTGTCTTAACAAGTCCTGAAATCTCATTTTCTATTTTGCCGATCAGATCATAGAACTGTTCCTTGATTTCACTGCTGGTGACAGCTAATTTTGCCTCCCTTACCGTAAGTCTTTTTTTTGTTATGCTGTCTTGTTGTTCTATTTCCTTAAGATCGCTGAGAAGTTCCTTTTCATCCAACCTGTTTCTATTAGTTCGGCTAAAAACACGTTTAAGTATGTTTTTTTCGGTTTTGCTTGCCTCCACAGAGCTACTGTCGAGCCGGACAGATAATTGTTTAAGATATTCATCAACTGTTTGGTTATTATGGAGATATAGCAACTGATTCCAGATAACAATGTTTCTTTCAATGAGTTTACTGATAGTATCAGTCTGTTGGAGCAGTAGCGTATCATTTAAACATTCCGAATGCAATCTGCTCACCTTTTCGTCAATATTGGAAATAATTTTGTAATAGGGTTTAATATCCATTGTATCATGTGTGCTGGTATAAATACGGATACTGTTCTGTGCCTTTTCCAGATCCATTGAAATTTCCCTTATACTTACTAATCTCAAGTCGGGTTTTAAGTCCAACTGAATTGATGTGACAATTGAAGAAAGGTTCCGATACGACAAATAGCCAGTTGCTGAGAGTAAGATTACAGCCAGTATCATTAATAATCCAATCTTTATCTGAACCGATGTTTTCTTCACAGGTAGGTGGCAGGATTAAGAATACCCAAAGCTATAAAAATTTATTTTCAATAAATTGATCGAGATAAAGCCTGCAAAGTGCAGGAGCAAAGGTATCTTTTATTACAAAAAAATCATAATTATTCTGGGTGCTTCTTTCTTCAATAGTTCGTGATTGTGAGAGTAGTACAGCTAGGGTATTGCAATTTTCTTTTTTCAGCGACCTGATGATCTGTGGACCACTAATCCCATTACCCATATTATAATCAACGAATGCAACAACATCGTTATCAATAAATTCGCGTGATTCAATTTTCTGCATGCATTCAGAGGAATCGATAAATGAGTGGAGAACGAGGCGGTACTTCAGTTTCCGCTGAACAAAATGGGTACTTTGCTGCAAAGCATTGAAAATTAGATTATTGTAGTATTCGTTATCCTCAACCACAAGGACATTGATGGTTTGTTTCATATTCCTGCCATGTTTTACTCCTGCAAAACCAATCCAATAATGTGCCAGATTATTGCAGCCAGGCAAGCTGAGCCTGTATCTGATTCAAGGTTAATAAATTAAGAAATAGTCAGATTAATTTTTCAGAACCAGGCAGAAAATAATAATTCTCAATATGAGAAACGAAGTAGGAATGAGAGAATAGGAGTCTTCTTAGGGATTAATTAAACCTAATATCCAAATATTAGTTGTATTATTATCTGAAAAATGTCTTTATTCAGAGATTCAAAAAAGGAATTTAATTTTAAAAAACTTTCTTTATTGAAAATCAGAAAAGATATCCTTCCTCCCAAATGGTGAATTCACTCAAAATACTGATATGTGTTTTTGTCCTGGCTATAAGCAGTCTGAATAATATTTCGACAACGGAAGATATTAATATTCACCAATTATGGCACAATTGCAAATTAGCGGGAGTGATATCGATTGAAGTCTTTAATACTGCAATTCTTGGGTACTGTCAGATAGATCATCTTAATAAGAAAGACATCATCACTATAATTGATTTTACAAAGCCATCGACTGAAAAACGGTTTTATGTTATAGATCTTATAAATAAGCAGCTTATATATCGGTGTTTTGTTGCGCATGGTAAAAATTCGGGCGATAATTATGCAAAAAAATTTTCCAATCTGTCCGGATCTCTGGAAAGTTCGCTGGGATTCTTCCTGACAGCAGAGACTTATTCAGGCGAACATGGCTTCTCGCTAAGGCTTGAAGGACTTGAAAAAGGTATCAATGACAATGCCAGAGCCAGAGAGATAGTGATTCATGGTGCCGAATATGTGAGCGAGGAATTTATTAAAAAGTATGGCAGACTTGGACGAAGCTGGGGTTGTCCCGCTTTACCTGTCGATGTTTCCAAAGAAATAATTGATCAAATCTCAGGTGGGAGCTGTCTCTTTATTTACGCTGATAATAAGTACTATAAAGAGAATTCAGATTTTCTTAACAAGAAGTAATATCCTCAAAGGGTTTATTTGGTGCCTTATCTTTCACACCTCACACCTCAGCTTCAGTGAAGAGCATTAAGCATAATTGACAAGCGGGTTATAAATTTTTTTATATTTGTGAAGTTTAATAAATAACTACTAATATGAAGGAGCTCGTTCGTTGCCGCCCATGTGGATTTGTTATGGAAGCATATAAATTGGGAGACGTCTGTCCGGCTTGCGGATTGCCAAGAAAAGTCTTTGAACCATACAGGGAAAGAGTCTCCCGTAACAGGTTAATGATTCTGAATTTTGATCTTCATCCCATTGTAATACACCTTTCTCAAGCATTTGTAATAGCTATTCCTGTACTTACAATCCTGACAAATCTTTTTAAAAACTTTCAGCCGGAGGTGATGAAAAATGTTATGATATTTTCAGTATTTGTTTTCCCTTTTACCCTGATCATGGCAATAATAACAGGAATAATTGACGGACTAACACGGTTTAAAACTCTTTATACACCATTATTGAAAGTAAAAATTATTTTCAGCCTGATAATTCTTTCACTATCAGTTGCAATATTTTTTGTGGCCCCTCATGAAAACCTTTATCTTCTTACAATTGCATTAAGTATTCTTGCTCTGGGTGCTGGCATACAGCTTGGGCTATGGGGAAAAAAGCTCATAAATGTTATATTGCCAGGTACATATCCTCAGAAGAAGGGTACTAAGGTAACTGAACCTAAGCAGCAGGACGCTCAACCGGAATAATATTGATATCAACTATTTTTGTCTGGCGGAGTATCTTCATATTTGTTGACTTCAATATCAGTTTACTGCCAATTAGGTGTTTTGTAAGATCAACTGATTGTGCAATAGTTCCACCGTCAAATTCGATGATGATATCGCCTTCGTGAAGGTTTGCCCTTGTTGCAGGAGATGAACTTTCCAATCCGGTTATTATTAACCCTCTTTTTGAGTTAAGTCTGTAAAAGTTTTTTATCCTGGGATGAATTTCAATTTCATGAGTCATTAATCCGAGATAGGCCTTCGTTACCTTACCGTCACTTAAAAGATATCTGGCAATCTCTTTTGCAGAATCAATACCAATTGAGAAACTTAATCCTTGTGCGCTTGGAATTATTGCTGTATTTATTCCGATCGCTTCTCCATCTGTATTAATCATAGGACCACCTGAATTTCCTGGATTCATTGCGGCATCTGATTGAAGAATATCATCAATCAACTGACCACCAGGTGTAAGCATTGTTCGTCCAACTCCGCTTAGAACACCGACAGAAACAGAATGCTGATAACCTAACGGATTTCCAATAGCAATCAATAGCTGTCCGATCTTAAGATCACCGGATACTCCAAGTTTTACAGGAATATATCCGCTTCCGAATATTTTAATTATAGCAATATCAGTGTCTTTATCCCGACCGATTATTTCACCCGGGAATTCATTGCCATCCAGCAATGAAACATTTAACCTGTCTGAGTTTTCAATCACATGCGCATTTGTCAGAATCAGCCCGTCACTTGAAAAAACAAATCCGGAAGCTGTCCCGGTTGGTCTCTCATTACCTCTTATAATGGTATACTTGTCAATTTTAACTACTGCATTCTTTGCCTTTTC
>Ga0315273_10000325_pt1 | contig 47939 bp, 44 predicted proteins | sample YL17G02_0_MG_FD_205753 | JGI IMG/M metagenome (GOLD analysis project Ga0315273, IMG submission 205753) | Sediment microbial communities from Yellowstone Lake, YNP, Wyoming, USA - YL17G02_0 | ecosystem: Environmental > Aquatic > Freshwater > Lake > Sediment | place: USA: Wyoming | collected...
GTGCCTGTCCCCAATTTCGGTGCCTGTCCCCAATTTCGGTGCCTGTCCCCAATTTCGGTGCCTGTCCCCAATTTCGGTGCCTGTCCCCAATTTCGGTGCCTGTCCCCAATTTCGGTGCCTGTCCCCAATTTCGGTGCCTGTCCCCAATTTCGGTGCCTGTCCCCAATTTCGGTGCCTGTCCCCATTCTTCACCCGACGAGGACGGCTCCGCCGTTGACGTTCAGCACTTCCCCGGTGACGAACGTGGCCAGCTCCGATGCGAGGAAGACCACGCTGCCTGCGACCTCTTCGGCGGTTGCGGCCCGCGCGAGCGGGATCGTCTGGAGGATCGACTCGCGCCGGGAGCCGAGCAGGTCGTCGCGCGTCATGTCCGTGACGGTCCAGCCGGGCGCGACGCAGTTGACCAGGATGCCGTAAAACGCCAGCTCGACCGCGAGCGACTTCGTCAGGGAGATCACGGCTCCCTTCGTCGCCGCGTAGTGGGAGGAGAAGGCCTCGCCGCGCTGGCCGGCGGTGCTCGAGATGTTGATGATCCTCCCGGATCGCGCTTCCTTCATCGGCGGCACCGCCGCTCGGATGCAGTTGAACGTGCCGGTCAGGTTGACGCCGATCATCTCGTCCCACTCGCCGTCCGACATCTCTTCGATCGGGGAGCTCTTCCAGATCCCGGCGTTGTTCACGAGGATGTCGATGCTCCCAAAACGGGCGACGGTCTCGTCGACGAGCATCTCGGCGTCCTCGCGCTTCGAGACGTCGGCTGCGAGAGAAAACGCCTCGCCGCCTGCCGCTTCGATCTCCTCGACGAGGAGGTTCGCCGAAGGCGACTCGACGCGATAGTTCACCGCGATCGAAGCCCCCGCGCGAGCCAGCATCAGGCAACAGGCGCGGCCGATGCCTCGCGCGCCGCCGGTCACCAGAACGGACTTCCCTGTGAGATCAATCATTGGGACACCTCACGTGAAGGCGGCAGGGAGGGCGCCGCGGTCTCGGAGAGGACCGCCAACTGGCCGCACGCCGCGCGGGCCGTGGCGCCCCGGCTGTAGCGGATGCTCACCGGGAGCCCCAGCGCGAGCAGCTGGTCGCGGATCGCGACGACGCGCTCGCGCTCCGGCGCGCGGTAGGGGAGCCACCCCGGCACCTCGTTGAAGGGGATGAGGTTCAGTTTCGCGGGGTTGGCGCGCAAGAGCTTCGCGAGCCTGAGGACATCGGCGTCGGTGTCGTTGACGCCCGCGAGCAGCACGTACTCGAAGGTGACCTTCTCGCCGGTGGCGCGGGCGAATTGGCGGCACGCCGTCAGAAGACGCGCGATCTTGTACTTCCGGTTCACCGGCATGATCCGGTCTCGCACCGCGTCGGTCGTGGCGTTGAGCGAGACGGCCAGCCGCGGCCTGACGGGTTCCGCCGCGAGACGCTCGATCGCAGGGGCGAGCCCGGAGGTCGAAATCGTGATGCGGCGCTTGGCGAGAGCGAAGCCGGCGGGATCGACGAGCAGCCGCACCGCGGCGATCACGCCTTCGTAGTTGTGCAGAGGCTCGCCCATCCCCATGAACACGATGTTGAACGGCCGATCCCCCAGCCGCTGATCCTCCTGGATGAGCGCGATCTGTCCGACGATTTCCCCCGCGCTCAGGTGGCGGATCAACCCCATGCGCGCCGTCAGGCAGAAGCCGCACATGAGGGCGCAGCCCACCTGGCTCGATGCGCACAGCGTGACGCGGTCGCGCTGAACCATGAAGACGGTCTCGACGGTGCCGCCCCCGGGAAGGGACACGCCGTATTTCACCGTGCCGTCCTCCGCGGTGACCCGCGCGGAGATCGTCGGCACGTCGACGCGCGCGGACCGGGAAAGCCGCGCACGCAGCGCCTTCGGGAGATCGGTGAAGGCGTTGGGATCGAAGCGGCGCCTGGCGTAGAGCCATCGGAACACTTGATCGCCGTGGTAACGCGGTCCCCCCTGGGCTTCGAGGAACGATTCGAGTTCCACGCGCGACATCCCGTAGAGGTTCGGGCGCGGATCGATCGGTGCGGAAGCGGGGCGCGTCATCACCGCGAGTGTACCAGTCCGGACGGTCGCTCGAGCCTTCCGACCTTGACACGTCCCAGGCTCGTCGCTAGGGTGCGCGCGAGGGCTAGGCGTTGAAAAAAGACCACATGGCGTTCCTGTTCGGCGGGCTCGCATTCGGATTTCTCCTGGGGTTCGGCCTGTTCCGCGCGATCGACACGCGCCCGGGGCAAGCGACGAGTCCGGCCGCTTCCAACGAGATCCCGACGCCGATGGGTCCTGCGGCGCCGATGGGATCGGCGGCGCCGACACAGACCTCAGGTGGCGGCGCTCCGATGATGGTGGAGATCAACGCACTCAAGGAGCGCGTCCAGAAAGACCCCAAGGACGTTCAGGCGTGGTCGCGTCTTGCCAATCTCTATCAGGACTCGGGGATGTTCGAGCCTGCGATCGAGTTCTACCAGCGCGCGAGCGAGCTCCTGCCGAACAACGCCAACCTCCTCACGGATATGGGGATCTGTTATCAGCAGCTCAAGCAGTTCGACAAGGCCCTCGAACTGCTGGAGCGCGCCCAGAAGGCCGACCCCGCCAACTGGCAGTCGCTGTACAACATCGTCGTCGTGGCCGGCCTGGATATGCGCCGTTTCGAACAGGCGGACGCGGCGCTGGCACGGCTCCAACAGGTCCACCCGGACGCCCCGAATCTCGCCGAACTGCGGGAAGCCCTCAACAAAGCCCGATAACGGGTCCCCTCGTCCCGTCCCCGGCTGGCCCGTCCCCGGTTTGAAACCTATGTTTCGGCCTGCGTGGCGTCCGAGTGGCGGACACCCTTGTCGTGAATTCGGGGAGAGGGATGAGCACCGAGCGCATCAAGCAGCTTCACGAGCACGCCTCCGAGCGCTACTTCAGCGGTGACTACCAGGGGGCTCTTGAAGCGTGGCGGGACGTTCTGGGTCTCGACCCGGCTGACGAGCAGGCGCTGGGCGGTTTGCGCCTGGCGTCGCAGTTTGTCGAGCACGCTTCACCGGCGTTTGCCGAGGGTAGCGGCGAGGTCGAGCATGAGTTGGACCGGGGACTGATGGTGCTTGACGGTTTGAGCGGGACGACGCTGCTTCATCCCGACATGGCGGATGGGACGATCGATCGGAAACCCGAACCCGAAAACGTCCTTGGTTTGGAGAATGAGGAAATCCTCGAAGGTTGGGAGGCGCCCGCGGCGCCGCCCCCCGAGGAAGGTTCGTTCGGGCTCGAGCCCGTCTCCCGATCGTCGCCGGCCCCCTCCCCGGCGGTGAGCGCTGCGGCGGCGGAGCTCGCTCGCCGAGTGAACGACCTCCTCAAAGAGGCCAAGGCCAAGGCCGAGGCGGGGGAGCGCGACGAGGCACTGGCCATCCTCACCCGCCTCGGGATTCTCGACGAAGACAACGCGGATGCGGCGATCCTGCGCTCCAAGATCGAGGCCGAAGGCGCCTCCGATCTCGACAAGGTCGAGCACGCGATCATCGAGGGGGTGGCGGCACTCGAGGCCGACCGCCTCGACGACGCGGAGAGGTTCTTCCGTGAGGCGCTCAATCTCGCCCCAGAGCATCGCGAGGCACGGCATTACCTCGAAAAGGTCGAGGAGCGCCGCGCGGGGGGCAGCGAGGAACTGCTCAGCGTCGGGCGCGGTGAGTCGGCGCCGTCCGAAAACGCCGTGCAACGCGCCACGGGGATCGAGACCGCGCCGCGCAGGCAAGCGCCGGCGCCCAGACCGCCCCGCCCGGCGGCGATTGAGGCTTCTGAGTCTGACGAGCCTTCCGAGCCTCCGCCGGGCGCAGCCCGCCTCGCCCTGCCTCCCCCGAAGTTCCTGATTTGGGCGGGGGTTGGCGTCGTGGTCTTGGCGTGCGCGGCGATCGCTCTGCCACGCCTTGCCGGCGGGACGCCTCCCGAGCCGGTCGCGCGGAAAGCCACCGCGCCGTTGTCACGTCCCCAGCGGACGGCGAAACCCGGTCCGCTCGCGAGAAACGGGGCGACCGCATCGGCGAGCGCGGTTCCGGCCACCCCGGAGGAGGCCGCGAGAATCATCGCGTCGGGCCTCGCGACGGGGCATGCGCGCGCGGCTTCGGGGGATTTTGGCGGGGCCGTGGTTGCGTTCAACGAAGCCCTCACGCTGGATCCGAAAAACGCGGAGGCGCGGGCCGGCCTCGAAGATGCGGGCGAGCGCTACAAGGCGAGCAAGGCCGACCGGGAAGCGCTCAACAACGTCAAGCTCGCGTTCCGTGACGGTGAGTACACTTCGGGTCTGAGGCTCGCGTACCGGCTCCCGCCGAGCGTGAGCAAGTCCTACGCCGACGCCGTGAAGGTCGCGGGGTGGTACAACCTCTCCGTCGTGGCGTTGCGCGCCGGCGAGTGTCGCGAGGCTCTGTCGCACCTCGACGAGGCCCTGGAGCTGGCCCCAGCGGATGCCGACGCGAAGAAGCTCCGGGAGCTCGCTTCGCGCTACGTCAATGCGGTCAAAGACCGCGGGTTTCTCGATCGGGTCGAGGCTCTCGCGTTCCGGCCGTTGCCCTCGTCCTAACGATCGCGCGCGCGACGCCGCGGTCAGTGGCGGAAGTGGCGCCGGCCAACGAGCACCATCGTCAAACCGCGCTCGTTCGCGGCGGCCACGACCTCGTCATCGCGGATCGAGCCGCCGGGCTGCACTACCGCGGTGATCCCCGCCTCAGCGGCCGTATCGAGTCCATCGCGGAACGGGAAAAACGCGTCCGAGGCCATGGCGGCGCCGTGAAGCGAGACGAGGCTTTTCTGGATCCCCAGCCGGGCCGAATCCACGCGGCTCATCTGTCCCGCGCCGATTCCAAGGGTGCGCGAGGCGTTCGCGTAGACGATCGCGTTCGACTTCACGTGACGCACGACCGTCCATGCGAACTGGAGCGCCTTCCATTCCTCGTCGGTGGGCGGGCGGACGGTGACCACGCGCCCCTCCCGGACCGGCGGGTCGGGCTGGTCCCAATCCTGAGCGAGGAGGCCGCCCTGGACGCGGCGAAGGTCGAGTCCTTCCCGGCGATACTGGGACAGGGGGCCGAGCTCCAACAGACGGAGGTTCTTTTTCCGGGCGAGCGTCAGGACGGCTTCGGCCGTGAACGACGGCGCGATCACCCCTTCGTAGAAAGCCCCTGCGATCGCGTCGGCGGTGGGCCCGTCGACCTCCTCGGAACAGGCGATCACCCCGCCGAAAGCGCTGGTCGGATCGCAGGCGAGCGCCAAGGCGAAGGCGGCCGCCGGGTCGTCGCCCAGGCCGACGCCGCAAGGGTTCCCGTGCTTGACGATGACGCAGGCTCGCCGGCCCAAATCAGCCGTGAGTGACAGTGCCGCGTCGAAGTCGAGGATGTTGTTGAACGAGAGGGGCTTCCCTTGGAGTTGGCGCGCGGTCGCGAGGCTCGCGCCCTCGGCCTTCGGGTCTCGGTAAAACGCGGCGCGCTGATGCGGGTTCTCGCCGTAGACGAGGTCCGCCACCTTCTTGAAGTCGATGGCCAGGGCGTCGTCGAGATCCGCCTTTCGGGCCGGCTCGGCCGAGGCCACTCCGGAAAGGTACTTGGCCACGGCGGCGTCGTAGGCCGCGGTGTGGGCGAAGGCTTTGGCCGCAAGCGTCAGGCGCAGCGCGCGGGGGAGCGACCCCTCCACGCGGAGTCCCGAAAGGACGGCGGGGTAGTCCGCCGCGTCGACGACCACGCCGACGTCCTCCCAGTTCTTCGCGGCACCCCGCACCATCGACGGGCCGCCGATATCGATCATCTCCACGATGTCTTCGATCGACTTCGCGGGGTCGGCGGCGGTGCGCGCGAACGCGTAGAGGTTGACGATGACGAGGTCGATCGTCGGGATGCGCGCGGCCTCGAGGTCGGCCATGTGCTTCGCGTTGGCGCGGACCGCGAGGATCCCGGCATGAATGCGGGGGTGAAGCGTCTTGACGCGCCCGTCGAGCATCTCGGGAAAGCCGGTCTGGTCGGCCACGCGCCCCACAGGAAGTCCGGAGTCCTCGAGGAGCTTGGCCGTGCCGCCGGTCGAGAGGAGCTCGATGCCCAGGCCGTTGAGCTCGCGGGCGAAATCGACGATGCCTTCCTTGTCGAAAACGCTAATCAGCGCGCGGCGAACGGTGGCGCTCATCACTTGGCTCCTTGGTAGGGCGTTCCGCCCAAATCGCCGTGGCACTCTCGCCACGCTGCGAGCCATGCCTGCACGATGTCGGTGACCGAGTGGGAGTAGGACAACGACGCGATCGCAAACGGCACCGAGCGGTCGTCGAACGCGCCCGTGTCGGTTGGGCTCCCGGCCTGGGCGTAGGCTCGGGCGAGGTTCGCGTCCTCGGCGCGGGCGCGCTCGAGAATCATGAGCGTGAAGGACTTGAAATCGTCTTTTGAAAGCGCGGTGTTGCCGTGCCCGTAGAAAACGAAAGGAAATCTCGGGCGCCTCGTCTCGCACAGGGCCGCGAAATGCGCGTAGTGAGGCGCGCCCACGGCACCCGCGGCTCCCGGTGGGAATCCGGCGTCCGCGACGAAGTGCGCAAGCACGCCGAAACGCCGCGCAACGTCGTGAAAAGAGACCCGGGTCGTGACGCCTGAGACGAGATCACGGGCCGCGGCATCGACCTTGGCCTCGACGGCCCCGCCTTCCGAGGGCGGAAGATGCGGCAGGGTGTCCTCCTGCGTCAACGGCTCGAGCATGCCGCGGAGGACGTCAGCCCGGCGTTTCTCTAAGACCTTACGCAGTGACGGGGGCATCAGCTTGATCGCATCGTCGATCATCACGATACGGGTCGTCGCCGTCCAGGCGAAGGCCGGTGACGCGGATGCGATGAGGAGCAGGGCTACGAAAACCGGGCCGGGCACGCGCATGGTTCGCGCATCGTACACAACGTCGCACGGTCCCGCGCGGTGCGCGACGCGGCTTTACGGTTTGTCGGTGGCGGCCTTGGGGGGAGGCGACGGTTTCTGCAGCTGGAGGAGCGGGAGCCCGAGCGAGCCCGCGTGGGAGCGATAGATCGCGAGTTTCACGGCGAGCAGATTTTCGTTGTTGACGACCTGCGGGTTCTTGCGCGGGTCCGCAAGATCGGGGTCGAGCACGAGCGCGCGCCGGTACTCCTCGATCGCGTCGTCGTAGTTGCCTTCGGCGTCGTAGACCGCGCCCAAGTTGTAGTGGGCGAGAGCGTTGATCGGATCGATGGCGATCGCCTTCTTGAACGCCGTGGCGGCCGGGCCCAGCGCCCCGCTCGTCCGCTGGATCGTTCCGAGATTCTGCCAGAGGGTCGTGTTTAGCGGATCGAGGCGCAGCGCGTACTCCTGGAACGAAAGGGCGACCTTCGGCATCCCACGCTTGGCGATGTACGCGGCGAAGTCGTTGACCTGGGCGGCCGACGCCTGGCCCGCGCTCATGAGGTCGAGATAGGCGATGGCGTTGGGCTCGCTTCCGATGGGGCTCTTGCGAACGAGGGCGATCGTGTTTTTCAGCGAGGTGTCCGGAAGCACGGTGGCCAGGTCTTCCGGCTTATTTTGCGTGCCGTTCCCGACCGCGTCTTTCGATCGTAGGCGGGGGGCCCACCACGGATCGGTTTCGTTGTCCGCGGCTGCGGGAGCCGGGTATGAGGCGATGATGGCCACCGCGAGGATCGTCGCGAGCGATGAAACGTGCCTCATCTCGATTCTCCTGCCCGGCGGCGTTTCGAGGTCATCGGCCCGGGCGCGCCTTGACCATGACCTTACGGTCGAGGACGATCACCCTGAGATCGACCTTATCGCATCCGGTCTTCTCACGCATCTTTCGGGCCTGCGCGCTGACCGTGAGAATGAAAGTCTCGAAAGAGAGCTTGTTCGTCGCGTCGCCCGCCTTTTTGCGGGCATCGAGAAGACGACGGTGGAGGAGTTTCAGGATGTCGCGCTCCTTCGCCGGATCCGTCACGGTGCAACGGGCGACGACCTGCTCGGAGCTTCCCACGCGTTCCGCGACGGCCGGAGCGGGGCGGTCACCCTCTTCGAGCGCACGCAGCGTTTTTGCCCAGAGCTCGGACAGGCTGTTGAAGCGGCTGACCAGTGCGTTGAAGTGAAACCGGGCCGCGTACCGCCGGATCGGCGTCGCCGAATGGCGCCGGATGATCTTCTCCAACTCGTTTCGAAGTTCCAGGGGTTGCTTCGGAACCGATCCGGCGAAGAACATGTCGTACTGGATCTTGAGCTGCCGGATGCCGACCTCGAGACGGCCGAGATCGGCCTCGGGTTCGGTCGAAACCACTTCTTGCACCCCGGCGGCCCTCTATAATGAAAGCTTCAAGGCGACCCGTTTGAAGCGGCGTGAAGTATAAGTTTGCGCTGCCCCAAACGCAATTCGAGGGCCGTGTTGGCCTTTTGGCGAGTCTCATGGATCGCGATGACATCCTGAAGAGGCTCCCCGCGGTCTCGCGCCTGCTCGACGACCCTGCGCTCGCGGAGTCTCTCGCCCGGTGGGGGAGGCCTCTCGTCACGGACCTCCTCCGCGAGGAGGTCGACCGCTTGCGCGCGAGGATTCAGGCGGGAAAAGGCGCGGCGAGCGTCCCCTCGGCGGTCGAGTTCGCGTCGGCCGTCGCCTCGCGGGCGGAAGCGCTCCTCGCCCCCTCGCCCCGTGTCGTCATCAACGCGACTGGCGTCATCGCCCACACGAACCTCGGCCGGTCGGTGCTGTCTTCCGCGGCTTCGCGCCGTGTTGCGGAAGCGGCGGCTTGCTATCTGGACCTCGAGTACGACCTCGAGAAGGGTGCGCGCGGCGACCGGATGGTGCACCTCGACGGGCTGTTGCAGCGCTTGTTCCCGGGACGCTCCGCCATCGCGGTCAACAACAATGCCGGGGCGATTCTGCTCGCGCTGCGGGCGCTCTCCAGGGGGCGAGAGGTCGTGGTCTCGCGAGGCGAGCTCGTCGAAATCGGCGGCGCCTTCCGCGTTCCCGACATCCTCGCCGCGTCGGGCGCCAAAATGAAGGAGGTCGGCACCACCAATCGCACGCGCCTGGCCGACTACGAAGCGGCGATAGGGCCCAAGACGGGCCTCCTTCTGAAAGTCCACACGAGCAACTTCAAGATCGTCGGGTTCACGGAAGAAACCTCGATCCGTGAGCTCGCGGCCCTCGCCCACGCGAAGGGCCTGCCGGTCGTGGTCGATTGGGGGAGCGGCGACCTCATCGACCTCGCGTCGTTTGGCGTGCGCGACGAGCTTCCCGTTGCCACCCTCCTCGACCAGGGCGCCGACATCGTCACGTTCAGCGGCGACAAGCTCCTCGGAGGGCCGCAGGCGGGGCTCGCCGTCGGGCGCGACGACCTGATGAAGCGCCTGCGCCGCGACCCGATGGCGCGTGTTCTCAGGCTCGACCGCCTGCAGATCGCGGCCCTGAGGGAGACGCTCGCGGCCTACGTGACCGGACGCGCCGCCCAGGAGGTCCCGACCCTTCGCATGCTCTCGCTATCGTCTGCGGAGATCGGCCGGCGTGCCGAGACCGTCGCGCGTGAAGCCTGTCGGCTCGCGCCGCGACTGGCGTGGCGACTCGAGGTGGGCGTCTCGCGACCGGGCGGTGGATCGTCTCCGACGGGCGAGATCGCAACGACGTTGCTGGCGATCGAGGACCCATCTGGAGACGCGGGGCGCCTCGAGGTGCGCCTGCGGCGGGGCGATCCTCCCGTCGTTGCGCGCGTGAACGACGGGAAGCTCCTGCTCGATTTACGGACGGTGCTGCCGGAGCAGGACGCGCAGCTCTCGCGTTGTCTCGCCTCAGCCGTTGCGACCTCCGGCTAGAGCGCCGAGTAGGCCGCGTAGAGACTGCCGGGCAGATTCGAGATCCGGCCCATTCCCTCCGTGGCCGAGATCGCGCCGGTGGCGTCGATCAGGCAGCCCTCGACGCTTGGCATCCCCTCGATGAGGGCGAGGCCGTCGCGCGGGCCGAGGAGGAAGGCCGCGGTGGCGATGCGCCCTGCGAGAAAGGCGCTTGCCGCGACGACCGTCGCGGACATCACCCCTTGCGCGGGCCGTCCCGTCGTGGCGTCGAGCAGGTGGTGGTAGCGCACGCCGTCTTTGACGAAGCACCGCTCGTAGTCCCCCGACGTCGCGACTCCCGCGCCGCCGATCAGCCGCACGGCGAAGCGGCACTGACCGGGCGCGCGCGGATCGGCGACGCCGATCGACCAGGGCCGGCCGTCTCCCCGTCCCCCGATCGTGCGGACGTCCCCCGCGAAGTTGAGGAGCGCCGAAGTCACGCCGTGCGCGCGGAGCACGTCGGCCGCGCGGTCGACCGCGTACTCCTTCCCTACGCCGCCGAGATCGAGCTCCATCCCTTCGCGCTCCAAGAACACCGTCCCGTCGCGGACGGACACCGCGCCATGGTTCACCAGGGGGAGGAGCGCGGCGAGCTCGTCGTCGTCGGGAACCCGAGGCGCCCGGAAGTTCCACGCGCGCCGCAGCACGCCGACCGTGGGATCGAACCTGCCCCCCGTGAGGCGCGCCAGATCGAGCGCGGCTTCGACCAGGGCGACCGTTTCGTCGTCGACCGCGACCGGAGCGCGGCCGGCGTTGCGTGCGATCTCCGACACGACGCTCTCTTCGCGAAAGCGTGAGAATTTTCGCTCGATGCGAAAGGCCTCGTTCTCTGCGGCTCGCGCGATCGTCTCCGCGTGGCGCTGGCCGCGGTCGTCTATGAAGCGAACGACTGCGGCGCCACCCATCAACGCGAATCGCGTGGTGTAGAGGGTCCGCTCGTTCACGGGCTCAGTAGCGCCAGGAAAGTCCGACGGTCGCGGTGACGACCGTCATGTCCGCGGACGAGACCGTCGTGGGGGCGCCGCCGCCCTCACCGTCGTCGAGCGGCGCGCGTAGGGGCAGGGGGACGGCGGCGGTCGACGGCACGACGCGGTCCTGTCCCTGCTGAAACTGGTACGTCGCTCCAACGCTCAACACGAGATCGCGGCGGATGTTGTAGGAGACGGTCAGTCCGCCGAGGATGTTGTAGAAGGCGGACAGCCTGTAGTCGCTCGACATGTAAGTTTGCTGCTCAGCGAACTGGTAGCTGAAGAACGACGCGTGGCCCTGGGTGTACACACGCAGCAGCGGCGAGACGATCCAATCCGTCCCCACGCGCTGGTCGTAGAGAAGGTCGACGGTGTTCGCGCCGATCGACCAGTCGTCCCAGTAGTAGCGGTAGCCGACCTTCAGGGCGCCGTCGGTGTCGCTGAAGTGATGACCGTACTTGAAGACGACCGCGTACCGCGAGCGTGTGTCGGGGCGGATCTCGGGAGCGGTGTTTGAGCTCGTTGCGATCGGTACGATTTTGTAGGGGTCCGTGAGATAACCCGAGAGCTTCGTGAGCGAAGCCGAAACGTCGAGGAGATCCCGCTCGCCGACGATCCAGCTGAAGCCCAGGGCCGCGGCGTTGCTGGACTTGTCGTGGTCCACCCTCGCCGGGATCGTCGGGGTGATGACCGGCGTGACGACGTCGCGAGAGATCGCTGCGCCAAAATGCAGGGTCCCGCGCCCGTTGGCCATCGTCCACGCGTCGGTCAACCCGGCCCCACGCGAGAGGTAGTCGTTTTCCACCGAGTACGAGATGTCGACCGACGGGAGGTGCGCCCCAAACTTCCGCGCGTAGGCGACCGTGCCCGACTTGCGCGTGTCGTTGTAGGCGGCCATGGGGAATTTGGTGTTGCTCGAGCTCGTGCCGGAGGCCGAGGTCACCGCGTCGGCGGTCGGATAGCCGCCGGTGGGCGATGCCCCGGAGATCGCGTCGTATCCGAGCAGGAGCGAGAGTTGGCCCCCCTTCAGACCGAAGTCCTGGTTGAGGTACAGCCACGGGTTCGACACTGCGGTGCGGCCGCCGGATTCCTGGTAGAAGAGGTAGCGAAACTCCAGGTTGGACTGAGCCCGGAGATCCCCGGCGGCAAACGCGCCGACGCTGGCGGCGAGCCAGGGGAGCTTGCGGAGTTTTCTACGCCGGCGCTTAGTTGCAGCCACAGCCGCCACCCGCAGCGCCGCCATCGCCGGAAGCGCCTTCCTTGCTGGCGTGGATGTGTTCGCGGATGATGCGCGTCAGAGGGTCGCCGTCCAGGCTCATGATCGGGTCGGCGAGGTAGCCGCGCTGCCAGGCCTTCAGGTCTCCCGTCGCTTCGACGCTCGCCGCCACGCGCACGTCGGTTCCGGGCGGGAGCGTTCCTCCGGCGACCAGCGTCGCGACCGCGGCCTCGATCTTCTTGTGCACGCTCTCGTCGCCGCCTTCGAAGCGAGCGGCCACGCGTCCCTCGCGATCGATCAGGAAGGTCGTGGGCATCGCCACCACCCCGAAGGCCTCGCCGGCCCGCTCGGAGGTGTCCCGGGCGATCGTGAAATTCACGGGAACCGACGCGAGGAAGCCGGTCACGGCGTCGTCGTCTTCTTCGAGCGTCAATCCGACCACGCGAAGGCCAGCGCTCGCGTGCTTCGTCTGCATCTCGTCCAGGAAAGGAAAACTCTTCCGGCAGGGAGCGCACCACGATGCCCAGAAGTCCAGAAGGACGACCTTTCCTTTGAGGGAGGTGAGCGTGAAGGGTTTTCCGTCGAGCGCGTACAGGGTGACGTTGGGGGTCGTTTCAGCGGCGTGTGCCGCGAGCGGAAGGGCTGCTAGGAAGAGGAACGCCGCAGCAAAGGCGCCGAACGAAGGCCGGAGGAGGCGGAGGTAACGCACCGGGCGAGGCTACCTTGGACGCATCGAACGTGCCACACGCGCGGCCCGCGACATGGGGATGAGCTCGCTCCGGAGTTCAGACGTTGAAGCGGAAGTTGACGACGTCGCCATCCCGCATGGCGTATTCCTTCCCTTCCAGTCGCAGCGTCCCCCGGTCGCGGCAGGCCGCCCAGCTCCCCGCCGCCACGAGATCCTCGAAAGCGCACAACTCGGCGCGGATGAACCCTTTCTCGATGTCGCTGTGGATCACTCCGGCGGCCAGGCGCGCTTTCGTGCCGCGTCGGATCGTCCACGCGCGACACTCGTCCTCGCCCACGGTGAAGAATGAAAGGCTCCCGAGCAGGTGATACGAGGCCCGGATCATCCGATCGAGAGCGGGGGAGGCGATGCCGAGCTCGGCGCGAAACGAGTCCGCGTCGGCGCGATCGAGCTGGGCGATTTCCGCCTCGATCTTGGCCGATAGCGCGACCACTTCGGTGTGCGGCCGGCCGGCGAACGAGGTGAGTCCAAACGCAGCGGCCCCGGCATCGAGCTTCCCCGCGTCGGACTCGTCGGCGTTGACGATGACGAGGAGGGGTTTCAGCGAGAGGAACGTGAACCCGCTCATGCGCTTGAGCTCTTCTTCTGAAAACTCGAGGTCGCGAAGCGGTACCTCTCTTTCGAGGGCGGCCAGGCACTTTCGAATCGTCTCCAGGTCTTTCTTGTCCTCGTCGCGGTTCGTCTTCTTGACGGCCAGCTCGAGCTTCGAGAGGCGGCGCTCGGCGATGGTGTGGTCCGCGAGAATCAGCTCCGTTTCCATCGTGGCCGCATCGCGCGCGGCGTCGATCGTTCCCTCGACGTGCGGGATCGCATCGTCGCGGAAGCCGCGCACGACGTGCGCCAGGGCGTCCACGGTGCGGAGCTGTTCCAGCGGGAGCCCCTCCGCGGCCTCGCCCTTCTCGATGGCGGCGAGGTCCATGTACTCGACGGTGGCCGGCGTCGTTTTTTTCGGCTTGTGCATGGCGCTCAAGGTGTCCAGTCGCGGATCGGGCACCCTGGCGATGCCCAGGTGCACGGTGTCCCGACCCCCCGCGGCCGCGGGGGCGGCGCCCGTGAGCAGGCTGAAGAGCGACGACTTGCCGGTTCGCGGGAAGCCGAACAGTCCGATGCGCATGGGGGCTCCAGGAAAGGAGCGATGGTATCAAGCCGCCCATCACCCTCAACTCTGAACTGTGAACTCTCGACTGCGAACCCTCTTCTTGGTAGAGTCACCCGTCGCGTTTCCATTGGGATGTAGGACGGGGCGTGGCGCAGCCCGGTAGCGCGCCTGCTTTGGGAGCAGGTGGTCGGGGGTTCAAATCCCTCCGCCCCGACCAGATCGATCGCGAGGCTGGCCGGGTTCGTTCGAGATTCGCGCGTGTAGCTCAGTCTGGATAGAGCACTAGCCTCCGGAGCTAGGGGTCGCAGGTTCAAATCCTGCCACGCGCACCAACCATTCTTGCCAGGGAGCGACCCATCCGCTAAAGTCCTCCAGGCGGGACGGCCGAAGCTCTTTACTCCGTTTGATGGGCGCCTGTAGCTCAGGTGGATAGAGCAACGGCCTTCTAAGCCGTGGGTCGGGGGTTCGAGTCCCTCCAGGCGTACCAATTGTTCCGTAAGTGCCTCTATTTGAGGCATTTATTGTACGGCGAAACCTCAGCGCGACAAGCCGTGTATCCCCCAACTAGCAGTCCTTCTACCCATTCTTCAACTGGGACCGCAAGCGGCGAGCACCTCAGCAACCTCGAGGGGAAACAAATCGGTTGCATTGCGAGGCTTCGCGAGGTACAGGTCTTGAGACTCATGACTCAGATGTTCCGTTAACCATTTTCAACGAGAAGCACGGAGGCAGGAAATGTCGAAGAAGAAAGGCGTATCGCTCGGATTGGCCGCGGGTTTGGCTCTTTTCGTTCTCGCCTTGGGGCTGTTCAGCCTGCAGGGGACTCCGGTCGTCGCCCAAGTGAGCACCGAGACCAATTGTACCAACGGCCTCGACGACGACAAAGACGGGTTCATCGACTGTTTTGACACTGACTGTAAGTGCGAGCCGCCTAAAGGAACGCCCTGCAGCCCGGGATACTGGAAAAATCATTTGACCGCGTTCAACGCGACCTGCGTGCAAGTTCCCAGCCCTTGGACCTGCCCTGCGCTTTTGACCGCGCTCACCTGCAAGGGAAGCGACGCTAATTGCAAACGCTCGGCCGCAGCGGCCGCTTTGAACGCGATTTCCGGCTGCACCGAATAGCGCCGCCGCGGGTCGTTGTGATTCCTGGCGCTCCTCCCGATCGGTAACTACCGATCGGGAGGACAACCTGTTCGCTCCGCCTTCGATTCGATGATGGATCGGTACTCGCGTTTGCCGCAGCGGTCGGCGCCTGCGCCTCGCACGGACGCGGATCGGCGCACTCGCCGAGTACCACGGCGAACTCGTCTCCGCCGATTCGCCGGACGAAGTCGGTGCCGCGAGTGGAAGCCTGGATCGCTTGGCCGACCCTCCGTAGCACCTGATCAACGACCGTGACTCGCCGGGATGCCGCTTCATCCATGCCGCCACGGCTGAGTCTTTTCGCCCGTGTCAGAGCGGCTTGGGCTTCGGCCTTTCGTATCCGTGCGTCGTGGGTATAGATATGAAACGGTCGCAGATCGAGCATCCGTGTGATCTGCTCCTTGCTGATGACGAGCCGGCGCTCGTCTTGCACATGACGACGCGGCATGTTGGCGCATGGGTTCTTCTCCAGCACTCCCTGTTCGATGGACCAGTTGAAGAGTCGCGAGAGCTGGTTGATTGCGTGAAGGCGAGTCTGCGGCGACCGCTTGCGTTCAACTGTGAAGCGGTCGAGCCAGTAGCGGATCAGCTTGGTGTTGATCTGCGTGGGTGCTAGACTTCCAAGGGTCTGGCCCCAGGTTGATCGAAGGTGATCGAATGAAGTCGACCACAGCCTTCGGCCAATCGAAAGGCGAGATAGGAGGCCGCAAGTTGTTGGAAAAACAGGCCTTCTAAGCCGTGGGTCGGGGGTTCGAGCCCGTCCAGGCGTACCAACGAGGGCCGAACGCCAAATCTATGGTGAGTGTAGCTCAGTCGGTAGAGCTCCAGACTGTGACTCTGGCTGTCGCGGGTTCAAGTCCCGTCACTCACCCCAACTCACGAGTTCGCGAGGCCAACGGTGTGCGCACGTAGCTCAGCCCGGATAGAGCGTCGGACTTCGGCTCCGATGGTCGTGGGTTCAAATCCTACCGTGCGCACCAACTCGTCGCAGAGGCTCTTTTTTGCTTGTGCTACTATCGCGCGCCTTTTCGAAACGAAAGGTGCTACGGGCCGCTAGCTCAATTGGCAGAGCAGCAGACTCTTAATCTGCGGGTTCCTGGTTCGAGTCCAGGGCGGCTCACCATTCTTATCCCCGCGCTTTTCGTATCCGGCCGTGACTTCATGCGAGAGGGAGTCCGATGAAGATCGAGATCACCGATCTCAGTCCCGTAAAAAAGAGCCTCGCCGTCGAGGTCGACGCCGAGGAGGTTTCGAAAGAGACCGAAGCCGTCGTGCGGCGCTACACCGGCCAAGTCCGGCTTCCCGGGTTCCGGCAAGGAAAAGCGCCCATCGACATGGTGCGCAAGCGGTTCGCGAAGGAAATCGACGACGACGTGCGCGAGCGGCTGATCACTCGGTTGTGGCGGGAGGCGACCAGCGAAAAGGGGCTGATCCCCCTCGGCGATCCGGTTCTCGAGGATCTCAAACACGAGCACGGCATGCCGTTCGGTTTCAAGACCACCTTCGAGGTGTTGCCGCAGTTCGAGGTGAAGGACTACCGGGGGGTCGAGGCGACGTCGCCGTCGAGCCGCGTCGGCGAGAGCGACGTCGACGAGGCGCTCGAGTCGATAAGGCACTCGCACGCGCGCTACGTCGTGGATGAGGCGCGCCTCGCGGAACCCGGTGACGTCATCGTCGCGGACCTTCACGAGCAGCCCGAGGGGGGAGAGGCCAAGACGCGCGAGCGGGTCGTGCTCGAGGTCGGGGCGCCCGGGAACCCCGAGCCGTTCAACGCGAAAATCCTCGGAGCGAAAACGGGGGCGGCGCTGGCGTTTACGATCGACTACCCGGCGGAGAACTCCCCGTTCGGGCTGGCGGGGAAAAAGGTGAGCTACCGGCTCCTCGTTCACGAGGTCAAGCGCAAGGAAATCCCCCCGCTCGACGACGAATTGGCCAAGGACTTGGGAGAGTTCGACAGCCTCGCGGCCCTGAAGACCCGCGTGCTTGCCGATTTGACCGAGCGCAAGGCCGCCATGGCTCGTTCGGGGGTCCGCCAGGCGATTCTCGACACGGTCCTACTCGCAAATCCGATCGCGATCCCGGACGTCCTCGTTGAAGAGGAAATCCAGCACCGGCTGGAGGATATGGTCCGCGAAATGATGTTCCACGGCGTCGATCCCAGAAAGGCGGAGCTCGACTGGAAGCAGCTGCGCGACCGAAATGAAGAGCCCGCTCGCAAGATCGTGCACGCCCGCTTGGTCCTCGACGCGATCGCCTCGGCCGAGGCCGTCAAGGTGGACCGCAAGGACCTCGAAGAGCGTATCCGGCGCGAGGCCGAACGAATCAGCGAAAGCTATGAGGCGGTGCGATTACGTCTCAGTAAGGGCGGAGGGCTGCAAGCCCTTGAGACTCAGATGGTTAGAGAGAAATCGCTTGACTTGATCACCTCGATTGCTAATATTCAGGGCGCGGAGTGAACCATGCCTCTTGTCCCGATGGTCGTCGAGCAGACCAGCCGCGGAGAGCGTGCTTACGACATCTATTCGCGCCTGTTGAAGGACAATATCGTCTTCATCGGGCACGCTATCGATGACGTCCTCGCGAATCTAGTCATCGCACAACTCTTGTTCCTGGAAGCCGAGGATCCGGACAAGGACATCTCGATCTACATCAACTCGCCGGGCGGCTCGATCACGGCCGGCCTGGCGATCTACGACACGATGCAATACATCAAACCCGACATCAGCACGCTTTGCGTCGGGCAGGCCGCCAGCATGGCGGCGGTCCTTCTGGCCGCCGGGGAGCCGGGTAAACGATTCGCACTTCCGAATTCCCGCCTGTTGATCCACCAGCCGCTCGGGGGCGTATCGGGGCAGGCGTCCGAGATCGAGATCCACGCTCGAGAGATCCTCCGCATGCGGGCATCGTTGAACGAGATTCTGAGGAAGCACACGAAGCAGTCGATCGAGCGTATCGAGCGCGACACGGACCGGGACTTCATCATGACGTCCGATCAGGCCAAAGAGTACGGGCTGGTGGATCACGTCATCGACAAGCGGACCTGAGGAGGCACGATGTCGCGAAAGAAGGCCGAGGGCGACGGGCTCAAGTGCTCCTTTTGCAACAAGAGCCAGCGGGACGTCCGAAAGCTGATTGCGGGCCCCACGGTTTACATCTGCGACGAGTGCGTCGACATCTGCCTCGATATCATCGCCGAAGAAAAAGAAACCGAAGAGCCCGACGGCCGCGTTCGGCTCCCGAAGCCCGTCGAGGTCAAAGCCTTCCTCGATGAATACGTGGTGGGTCAAGAGGCGGCGAAGAAGAAGCTCGCGGTCGCGGTCTACAACCACTACAAGCGCAACGAAATGTCCCGGCGCCGCAACGAAGTCGAGATCCAGAAATCGAACATCCTGTTGATCGGACCGACGGGCTCAGGGAAGACGTTGCTCGCGCAGACGCTGGCACGCCTGCTGTCCGTCCCGTTCGCGATCGTCGACGCGACCACCCTGACCGAGGCCGGCTACGTCGGCGAGGACGTCGAGAACATCGTGCTCAAGCTGCTCCAGGCGGCCGGTAACGACGTCGAGAAATGCCAGCGGGGCATCATCTACATCGACGAGGTCGACAAGATCGCTCGCAAGGGCGAAAACCCCTCGATCACGAGGGACGTCTCGGGCGAAGGGGTGCAGCAAGCCCTGCTCAAGATCCTCGAGGGGACGGTTGCCAACGTGCCGCCCCAAGGTGGGCGCAAGCACCCGCACCAGGAATTCGTTCCGGTCGACACGACCAACATCCTGTTCATCTGCGGTGGCGCGTTCGTGGGGCTCGATCACATCGTCGAGTCCCGGATCGGCCGGCGGACGATGGGGTTCAAGGGTGAAGTCAAGGCGCGCCGCGACAAGAACTTGGCCGAGGTGCTCGGCCAGGCGCAGCCCGCCGACCTGATCAAGTTCGGGATGATCCCGGAGTTCGTCGGCCGCCTGCCCGTCGTCGCCATCCTCGAAGAGCTCGACGTGCCGGCGCTGATTCGCATCCTCACCGAGCCGAGAAACGCCCTGGTGAAGCAGTACAACAAGATCTTCGAGTTCGAGGGCGCGAGCCTTCGATTCACCGACGACGCTCTAGAAGCCGTGGCGCAACAGGCCATCGAGCGGAAGATCGGCGCCCGCGGCCTCCGCATGATCCTCGAAGAGCTGATGCTCGACATGATGTTCATGCTCCCCTCCCAAAACGAGGTCAAGGAGGTCGTGGTCACGCGCGATGCGGTGCTCAAGAAGAGCAGCCCGCTGATCATCATGGAGAAGGCCAGCTAGCGCGAGCGCCCCGTCCGGCAATTCGCAAGGAGACCCTTCATGCAAGAACGCGCCAAGCGTTCGGACACCGTCAGCACGCTTCCGATGGTCCCGCTCAGGGACATCGTGGTTTTTCCGCACACGATGGTTCCGTTCGTCGTGGGCCGGCGAGGCTCGCTGCTGGCGGTCGAGCAGGCGCTGGGCGGCGACAAGCAGATCTTCCTCGCCACGCAACGCAATGCGAAGGTGGACAATCCGAACGCCGAGGAGATCAACTCGATCGGGACGGTCGCCACGATCGTCCAGCACCTCAAGCTGCCCAACGGCAACGTGAAACTGCTCGTCGAGGGATCCACCCGCGCGCGCATCCTCGAGATCGACGAAGACCCGGACGGTTTTTTTCGCGTCGTCCTGAAACCGATCGAGCGTCAGGCCGAGATGACGCCCGACCTCCAGGAACGGATGGAGAAAGTCTCGGGCCTGTTCGAGCGCTTCATCAAGTACTCTCCCGGGCTTCCTTACGAGACGATGCTCTCGACCGTCAAGATCGCGGACCCCGGACGCCTCGCCGATACGATCGCCGCTCACCTTCCCGTGACGATCGAGGAAAAGCAGGCCCTTCTAGAGACCGTGCCCGTTCCGGAGCGGCTCGGCGAGGTCGAGCGCCTGCTCGAGGCCGAGATCGAAAAGCTCAGGGTCGACAAGAAGATCAACAACCGAGTCAAGAAGCAGATGGAGAAGGCGCAGAAGGAGTACTACCTCAACGAGAAGATCAAGGCGATCCAGCAAGAGCTGGGACGCAAGGACGAGCGCGTCAACGAGATCGAGGAGTTCCGGCAGAAGATCGAGGCGGCCAAGATGCCGGACGAGGCCAAGGAAAAGGCCCTCCAAGAGTTGAAGCGCCTCGAGGTCATGCCGCCGGTTTCCGCCGAAGCGACCGTCTCGCGCAACTACCTCGAGTGGCTCCTCGCGGTGCCGTGGTTCAAGAAGTCACGTGAGCTGACCGACATCAAGCGTGCCGAGCGCATCCTCGACGAAGACCACTACGGTTTGGACAAGATCAAAGAGCGCATTCTCGAGTTCCTCGCCGTGCGCCGCCTCGTCAAGAAGATGAAGGGGTCGATCCTCTGCTTCGTCGGCCCGCCGGGCGTCGGGAAGACCTCGCTCGCACGGTCGATCGCGCGCGCCACGGGGCGAGAGTTCGTGCGTTTGTCCCTCGGCGGTGTTCGCGACGAAGCCGAGATCCGCGGTCATCGCAGAACCTACATTGGCGCCTTCCCGGGGCAGATCATCCAGATGATGAAGAAGGCGGGAACGCGCAACCCCGTGTTCCTTCTCGACGAGGTCGACAAGATGGCCGCGGATTTTCGCGGAGACCCGTCGGCTGCGCTTCTGGAAGTCCTGGACCCCGAACAGAACCACGCCTTCCTCGACCATTACCTCGATACCGAATACGACCTCTCGAACATCATGTTCATCTCGACCGCCAACGTGGTGCACACGATCCCCGCGGCGCTCAGAGATCGCATGGAGGTCATCCGCATCGCCGGCTACACCTTGAACGAGAAGCTCTCGATCGCGCAGCGCTACCTGATCCCCAAGCAGATCGCGGCGCACGGCCTGAAGGACGCGGAGATCTCGTTCGAGGACGCGGCGGTCGTCGAAGTCGCCGAGCGTTACACCCGGGAGGCGGGCGTCCGCAACCTCGAGCGTGAGATCGCCTCCCTCTGCCGGAAGATCGCGCGCAAGGTCGTAGCCAACGAAGCCGAAAAGCCGATCGTGCTGAGCCCAGCGAAGGTTCTGGAGATGCTCGGCGTGCCGCATTACCACCCGGCGCGCGCGATGGAACGCGAGCCTGCCGTCGGTGTCGCCACGGGACTTGCGTGGACCGAAACGGGTGGCGAGATCCTGAGCCTCGAGGCCACGCGGATGCTCGGGCGGGGCAAGGTCACCCTGACGGGGCAGCTCGGAGAGGTGATGCAAGAGTCGGCGCAGGCGGCGCTTTCTTACATCCGCACGCGGGCGGAGGATTTCGGCATCGACCCGCACTTCTACCGGAAGTACGACATCCACGTGCACGTTCCCGAGGGGGCGATTCCGAAAGACGGCCCGTCCGCGGGGATCACGATGGCGACCGCGCTGGCGTCGTTGATGACGGGGGTCGCGGTGCGCGGCGACGTCGCGATGACCGGCGAGATCACCCTGCGCGGCAAGGTGCTGCCGATCGGCGGGTTGAAGGAAAAGGTCCTCGCCGCCTTCCGCTTCGGAACGAAGACGGTCATTTTTCCGCGGGACAACGAGCGGGATCTGTCCGAGATCCCCGACGACATCAAGAAGGCGATGACGTTCCACCTGGTGGACAACATGGACGAGGTTTTGGACATCGCCCTAGTCGGCCCCCTTCCGGGGGCAGGCTTGGGCGACCGGGCGGCTACAGCACAGGCTGAGGTCCGCCCGGCCGACGGTCCGGTGACGCACTAGGCGCTCACCGTTCCGCCCCGATCGAGAAGCTTTGAAGATCGACGAATGCCAATTCGACCGCGCCACGGTGAGAGCCGAGGACGAGCCCCGTCCCCTCTTGGGGGACGTCGTGTTCCTCGGACGCTCGAACGTCGGCAAGTCCTCCCTCATCAACGGGCTGCTGGGCGTGAAGGGGCTTGCGCGCACCTCCAACACGCCGGGTCGGACGCAGACGGTGAACTTCTACCGCGTCAACCGCGTGCATTTTTTCGTCGACCTCCCGGGGTACGGCTACGCCAGGGCGCCCAAGAGCATCCGGGCGCAATGGGGACCGATGGTGGAGGGTTTCCTCGAGCGCCGGCGTGAAGCGATCGCGCTTTCGATCGTGCTCGTCGACGCGCGCCACGAGCCGTCGGAGCTCGACAGGACGATGCTCACGTGGCTCGTCGACCGGGACATCCCGCGGATCGTCGTCGGCGTGAAGGCCGACAAGTTATCCGGGAACGACCGGTCGAAGTCCGAGAAGGCCTTGAAGAAGGCCTTCGAGACCGCGGAGGGCGGCGTCGCCCCATTTCTGACGTCGGCCGTCACGGGTTACGGGATCGGCGAACTTTGGCGCCACGTGGACGAGGCGCTCCGCGCGCACCGCGATCGCAACGTCTAGGTAGGGAAGGCAGGGAAGGATCGACATGGACATTCGGGAACTGAAGACGATGGACGCCCCGGGCCTGGTGAGGCTGGCGGGAACGTTCGCCATCGAAAACGCCGGCGTGCTGCGCCGCCAGGAGCTGGTCTACCGGATCATCCAGGCGCAGGCGCGGAAGAATGGGCAGCTCATCGCCGACGGTGTGCTCGAGACCTCTCCGGAGGGGTTCGGCTTCTTGCGCGCCCTCGAGGCGAGCTACCTCCCCGGGCCCGACGACGTCTTCGTTTCGGCCCAGCAGATCCGTCGCTTCGCCCTCCTGACCGGTGACGCGTTGGTTGGGCAGGTCCGTCCGCCGAAGCAAGGGGAGCGCTACTTTTCGCTCGCTCGCGTGGACACCGTCAACGGGCTCCACCCCGACCAGATCCGCGGACGCAAGACCTTCGACCAGTTGACGCCGCTTTACCCCGAGGGGCGCCTGTCGGTGGAGCAGACCGGTCCCGACGTCACGGGTCGGGTGATCGACCTGATGACGCCGCTCGGCCGCGGCCAGCGCGGACTGATCGTCTCGCCCCCGCGCACCGGCAAGACGATGATGCTCCAGGCCATCGCCAACGCGCTGACGACGAACCACCCCGAGGTCCACCTCATCGTGCTGCTGATCGACGAGCGGCCCGAAGAGGTCACCGACATGACGCGCTCGATCCGCGGCGAGGTGATCTCGTCGACGTTCGATGAGCCGGCTTCGCGCCACGTCCAGGTCGCCGAGATGGTTCTAGAGCGCGCCAAGCGCCTCGTCGAAGCCAAGCGCGACGTCGTGCTCCTGCTCGATTCGATCACGCGGCTGGCCCGCGCCTACAACGCCGTGCAGCCGACGTCAGGCCGCATCCTCTCGGGCGGCCTCGACGCGAACGCCCTCCAGAAGCCGAAGCGCTTTTTCGGCAGCGCGAGAAAAGTCGAGGAGGGGGGCTCGTTGACGATTCTCGCCACCGCCCTCATCGACACCGGCTCGCGAATGGACGATGTGATCTTCGAGGAGTTCAAGGGGACGGGGAACATGGAGATCAACCTCGATCGCAAGCTGGCCGACCGGCGGGTGTTCCCCGCGGTCGATCTGCTCCGCTCGGGGACCCGCAAGGAAGAGTTGCTCCTGTCGAAGAAGGAGCTGGACCGCACGTGGGTGCTCCGGAAGGTTCTCCAGCAGATGTCGCCGGTCGAGGCCATGGAGCTTCTCCGCGACAAGATGCAGAAAACGGCGACCAACGAGGAATTTCTGGGGTCGATGGCGGGTTGAGCGAAAGGGGGACACTCCCCTTTTTCTTGCAAAGCTCCCCGGATACCGCCTTGCGGCGAAAAAGGGAATGTCCCCCTTTCGGGCTAACTTGACACCACCCGCTACAATGATCGTTTACCGCCCTCGGTATCTTCCCCTGGGCATGTGAGGTTCGCGATGAAGCCGAAGATCCACCCTGAATATTTCGACGTCACCGTCGTCTGCGCCTGCGGGAACACGGTTCCGACCCGTTCGACCAAGAAAGACCTGAGGGTCGAGGTTTGTTCCGGATGCCACCCGTTCTTCACCGGCAAGCAGAAGCTGTTGGACGCCGCCGGCCGCGTGGAGCGTTTCCAGAAGCGCTACACGAAGAAAGGCGCCGGGGCTCCCGAAGCGCCCGAGACGCCCGAGACGTCCGGCACGCCCGCCGCGAACTGATCTTCCCGTGGCCGTTGCCCTCGACCCCAGGGTCGAAGAGAAGCTCCGCGGGATCGTCGCCAAGCAGGCCGACCTAGCGCGCCAGCTCTCGGACCCCATGGTGGTCTCGGATCTGTCCGCCTTTAGGACGCTCTCGAAGACGTACTCCCAACTCGGCCCGCTCGTCGAGAAGTACGAGCTCTTCCGCAAGGTCGCGGACGACTGGAAGGGCGCCAAGGAGCTCTTGGATGCAGCCGACGACGCCGAGATGAAGGCGATGGCGCAGGAAGAGATCAAGGCGCTCGAACTGCAGCTAGCGTCCCTCGACGCCGAGCTCAAGGTCCTGCTCTTGCCGTCCGACCCCAACGACGCGAAAAACGTCGTCCTCGAACTCCGCGCCGGCACGGGAGGGGACGAGGCCACGCTGTTCGCGGCCGAGATGTTCCGGATGTACACCCGCTACGCGGAATCCCAAGGGTGGAAGGTCGAAACGACCGACCTGTCGGAGAGCGGCGTCGGGGGGATCAAGGAAGTCATCGCCGTCATCGAGGGGACGAGGGTCTACAGCCGCCTCAAGTTCGAAAGCGGCGTCCACCGCGTCCAGCGCGTCCCGCAAACCGAAACGCAGGGGCGCATCCACACCTCCGCCGTCACGGTGGCCGTCTTGCCTGAGGCCGACGACGTCGAGGTCCACCTCGAAGAGAAAGACCTCCGCATCGATTCCTTCTGTTCTTCGGGACCGGGGGGGCAAAGCGTCAACACGACGTACTCGGCCGTGCGCGTCACGCACCTTCCCACCAACACCGTCGTGCAGTGCCAGGACGAGAAGTCGTGGCACAAGAACAAGGCGCGCGCCCTGCAGGTGCTGCGCTCGCGTCTTTACGACCGGATGCTCCAGGAGCAGCAGGACAAGATCGCGGCGGAACGCAAGGGGCAGGTCGGCTCGGGAGATCGCAGCGAGAAGATCAGGACCTACAACTTCCCGCAGGACCGCATCACCGACCACCGCATCGGCCTGACCGTGCACGATCTCCCGAGCCGCATGAACGGCGCCATCGACGACATCCTCGTGGCATTGAACGCCGACGACCAGGCGCAGCGTCTCCGGGACGAGATCAGCGCGTGACGCCTGAGGCGGCGCAAACTGTCGCCACCGTTCTCGATGAGGCGACACGGCGATTGCGCGAGGCGGGGGTTTCCGACCCCCGGCGCGAGGCGGCTTCCATCCTGGCTTTCGTTTTGGGCACCGATCGCGGCGGTGTCGTTGCGCGAAAGCCCGATGCCCTCGAATCGGGGGCCGCAGCGCGTGTCGCGGAGTTGATCGCGGCGCGGGCACTTCGCGTGCCGCTGCAGCATCTCGAGGGTCGCGCGGAGTTTCGCGGGCTAGAGTTCGAGGTGAACGCCGACGTCCTGATCCCCCGCCCCGAAACTGAGGATCTCGTGCAGGCGGTTCTCGACGCGGGGCTTCCGGAGTCCTCGCACGTCGCGGATCTCGGAACGGGGAGCGGATGCATCGCTGTCGCGCTGGCCGTCGATCGGTTCGCGTGGAGGCTGGTCGCCGTCGACCTCTCCGCCGCGGCGCTTCGGGTTGCAGCGCGCAACGCGGTCAAACACGGGGTCGCGGATCGGATCGCATTCGTGGGGTCCGACTTCGCGGCTCCCGGGGCAACCTGGCACGGCGCGTTCGACGCCGTCGTCTCGAACCCACCCTACATCCCCGAGCAGGAGTGGCCACGTCTTGAACCCGAGGTGCGCGACCACGAGCCCAAGGGGGCGCTCGTCCCCGGGCCGACGGGGAACGAGGCGTACGAGGTGATCGTCCGCGCGGCGGCGGCGATGCTGCGGCCGGGGGGGTTGCTCGCGCTGGAACTGGGGTGGCAGAGCGAGGAGGCGGTGCGGGCGATCGTCGTTTTCGGAGGATTCAACGAAATTGCCGTCCGGCCCGACTTGCGGGGAATTCCCCGGGTGTTGACCGCTAGACGGTAGAATTCCAACGATGCTCGAAGTCGCCGACGCCCTAAGAATCCTCTTCAACGCGGTTTCCTCTCTGCCGTCCGTTGCCCTCCCGCTGCAAGAGGCCCTCGGCCTCACGCTCGCGGAACGCATCCTCGCGGATCGCGATTTCCCTCCGACCGACCGTTCCGCGATGGACGGTTTCGCTGTCCGCGCCGCCGATTGCCCCGAGCCCGGAAGCTCGCTCGTGGTGACAGGCGAGGTGCGTGCGGGGCAGGAAGCCGGTGCGACCTTCGTGCAAGCCGGGGAGGCGGTGCGCATCTTCACCGGCGGCGTGATCCCGCGCGGAGCCGATGCCGTCGTCATGGTCGAGTTGACCGAAGAGGATCTAAACGCGGGGACCGTGCTCGTAAAGGCACGCCCCGAGGTTGGGCAGCACGTCCGGCGCCGAGGCGAAGACCTGCGAGCGGGGGAGACCGTGATCGAGCCAGGGACGGTCGTCCGCGCCGCTGAGATGGCGGCGCTGGCTGCCGTCGGCCGCACGCGCGTTACCGTCATTCGCCCGCCGCGCGTCGCCGTTATGTCCACGGGGGACGAGGTCGTTGAAGCGGATGCCGCGCCGGCGCCTCATCAAGTGCGCAACTCGAACGCCGCGATGTTGCTGGCCCAACTTCAATCGATGGGCGTGGACGCGCGCTATCTCGGCATCGCGAGAGACGACCGCGCGGTACTCGACGCGATGATCGCGGACGGGTTGACCGGCGACGTCCTCGTCCTGACCGGCGGCGTGTCGGTCGGCGAGTACGACCTCGTGGGGGCGGCGCTGATCCGCGCCGGGTGCGGGGTTCTCTTCCACAATGTGGCGATGCGTCCCGGAAAGCCGATCGTCACGGCGAAGCGCGGCGGATGCCTCGTCCTGGGCCTACCCGGGAATCCCGTCTCGGCGTTCACGGGATTCCACGTGTTCGTCGCTCCGGCATTGCGGAGGCTCATGGGTCATCCAGAGCCGGTCACGGCTCCGCTTCGCGCCATGCTCGTCGCGCCGCTTCGCCGCAGGCCGGGGCGACTGACGTTTCACCTCGCACACCTTCGCTGGCACGAGGGGAAGCCGCTCGTCGTTCCGGTGACGAGCGCCAGTTCCGGCGACGTGCTCTCGCTCGTCCGCGCGAACGCTTTTGTAGTCGCGCCTGGCGACGCGCAGCCTATTCCGGCCGGCGCCGAGGTCGACGTCGTCGCGTGGAGTTAGGAGACAGTGTCCGTGGATTTTGCAAGAAAAAGGGGACTGTCCCCTAATCCCGTATAGAGGAAGCCGGCGGCGAACAATGACAGGAAGGGGACGGCGCCCCACAGACCGTCGGCTAGCGCCGCGATGACGAGCCCCGCGAAGTACAAGCCGAGGGCGAGCTCGATCCACGTGTCGAACCCGCGGCGAGCGCGGTACTTCCGGGTCGCGAGCGTGGCCGTCGCGTCCGCGGCGAGCGCGTACTTGGGCGTGCGGCAGAACTCGGTCTCGCGCCCGCTCAGACCTGAAACGACGGCGCGGGCGTTGTTGATCGAGATCCCGACCCCAACGGCCATCAAGACCGGGAGGTAGCGGACTGCGTTGCGCCAGCTCCCGTAGGCCTCGCGCTGGGAGACGAGATAGAACGCGGCGATCGACACCAGAGACATCGCGATGAGCGGAAGGTCGACGAGCGCCAGCTCTTTTGCGCCGATGCCACGCCGGTACCAGACGGCCGGACCGATCAGGAGCGTGAGCGCGACCATCAGCACGTAGCCGGCGTTCGCGGTCAGGTGGAAGACCGACTCGACCTTGACGTGTGCCGGAACGGCGCTGCGCAAAATACGGGGGAGCAGCTTCACGGCCGTCTGCGCGGAACCTTGCGCCCAGCGGTTTTGCTGCGACTTGAACGCTCCCATCTCGACCGGGAGCTCCGCGGGAGCGACTGCGTCGGCCACGAAGACGAAGCGCCAGCCGCCCAGCTGCGCCCGGTACGAGAGGTCGAGGTCCTCGGTCAGCGTGTCGTGCTGCCAGCCGCCCGCGTCGTCGATGCAGGAGCGCCGCCAAATGCCCGCGGTCCCGTTGAAGTTGAAGAAGCGTCCCGAGCGGTTGCGGGCGGCGTGCTCGATCACGAAGTGGCCGTCCAGGAGGATCGACTGGGCGCGCGTCAGAAGCGAGCTCTCGCGGTTCAAGTGCCCCCAGCGGGCCTGCACCATGCCGACGCCCGGGTCTGTGAAGTGGTCCATCAGCGCCCGCGCGAAGTCGGGGGCGGGGACGAAATCCGCGTCGAAGACGGCGACGAATTCTCCCTTGGCACTCGCGAGACCGAAGGCCAGGGCTCCCGCCTTGTACCCGGCTCGGTCTCCGCGATGTAGATGCACAATGTCGAGGCCTCGCGCGCGGCACTGCGCGACCGTGTTCGCCACGATCGCCGTCGTCTCGTCGGTCGAATCGTCGAGGACCTGGATCTCCAGCCTGTCCGCGGGCCAGTCGAGGTCGGCGACCGCCTCGATCACGCGCTTGGCGACATACATCTCGTTGTAGAGCGGGATCTGGACGGTGAGTGTCGGGGGCGCGTCGAACCGCGCGGGAGGCTGTGGCGCGTCGTTCCGATGCCGCCTGAACAACCACAACAGATACCAGCGATGCGCGCCGTAGAGCGTGAGCAATGCGAGGCAGCCGAAGTAGAGCGCCAGCACGACGGTACGCACGGCCACCGATCACCTCGAAAGACGCCGAGTATACTGCGCGGCCCATGCGCGTCGTCTCCCTGTTGGCGGTCGCCGCGGCCACTCTCTACGCGATCCTCGTCGGTGCGGGAGACCTCAAGGCGCACCTCGCGCTCTACCTGGCCTGCCACGCGCTCCTCGTCGTTTTCATGCTGGCGGCGTGGAGGCTGGTGGCCGCCGGCGGACCCGCCACGTTCCGCGCGATGTTCGTGGCGGCCGTCGTGTTCCGACTGGTCGCAGCGAGCGCCTCAGCGAGTCTGTCCGACGACGTCTACCGCTACGTCTGGGATGGTCGCGTGCAGGTCGCAGGCCACCACCCTTACAAGTTCGCGCCGAACGATTCCATGCGCGTCGAGCTGCGCGACGCGGACGTGTACCCCAAGGTCAACCACCCCGACATCCCGACGATCTACCCGCCGCTCGCCGAGCTGCTCTTCGCCGCGCTCGCCCTTGCCAAGCTCGGAGTCACCGGCTTCAAGGTCGCCTTCGCGCTGCTCGATGTGGGTGTGGTCTGGGCCCTTCTGAGATTGCTTCGCGCGCTGGGGCTGCCGCGCGACCGGGTCGTCCTGTACGCGTGGAATCCGCTCGCCGTGATCGAGATCGCCGGAAGCGGCCATATCGAACCCTTGGGGATGCTCCTCGTCGTGCTCGCGATCGCGTGGATCATCGAGGGCAAGGCCACGCGGGCCGGCGCGGCGTTGGGGGGCGCGATCCAGGCCAAGCTCCTTCCGCTGCTCCTCGTTCCGGGATTCGCGCGCCGGATGAAGACGTTGCCCCTTCTCGTTCTCGTCGCCGTCGTGGCCATCATAGCGGCGCCCTACGCGCTTCGCGGGCCGTGGTACGGCGCCGGGATCCTCGCCTACGCGGTCCGGTGGGAGCACGGTGCGGTACTTTTCGCAGGCGTGCGCCGGTTCTTCGAGTGGGTCGATGGCGCGCCGTATCTGAAGGGTGCGATCGCTTGGGCCCAGGCGCGCTGGGGCACCGCCGAGACGGGGGTGTGGGATGCGCTTTACCAGATGGTGTGGCCCGAGGGGCTGGCGCGGGTGACCGTCGCCCTGGCGGCGCTTGGCTTTGCGGTCGCGCAGTCCTTCCGGCGCGGGCTTGACGCCGCGCACGAGGCGCGGCTGGCGCTGGGCGGCGCCATCCTGCTCGCACCGACGCTTCACCCGTGGTACGTGCTCTGGGTGCTGCCGCTCGCCGCGGCGCAGGGGGCCGGAGGCTGGCTTCTGTTCGGCGCGTTGGTTCCGCTCCAGTACCTGGCGGGCGAAGGGGAGGTGCCGTGGGCGATTCGCCTGGCGATCCTCCTGCCTCCGCTCGCGTGGATGATTCGCGATGCGCTGGTACGATTCCGTCGATGAGAACCGATCCGTTCGACGCCCTGATCGCCCGTGCGAAGCAGCGCCCCCTGCGCATCGTGCTTCCCGAGGCCGAGGATCCGCGGACTCTCGCCGCCGCCGCCAAGCTGCAACGTGACGAGATCGCGCGGCCGATCCTGGTCGGCTCGAAACAAGGAATCGCGGCCGCGGCGCGCGAGGCTTCGATCGACATCTCCGGGATCTCCATCGAGGACCCGGGGGCTTCCGCGCACGTCGCTCTCGTCGCGCACGCGATCGCCGACGCGATTCGCGGAACGAAGGCCCAGCCTGATGAGGCGGCGGCCTGGATGTCCGATCCGGTGTTTTTCGCCAACGGGATGGTGCGCGCCGGCCTCGCGGAAGGGTGCGTCTCCGGAGCCGCGCACACCACCGCCGAGACCCTGCGCGCGGCCCTCAAGGTCCTGCGTCCAGCTCAGGGCGTCGCGATCGTGTCGTCATTTTTTCTCATGGGCTTACGCGAGCCGACGGCGGTGGGGGACGACCTTCTCGCCTTCGCCGATTGCGGCCTCGTCCCCGACCCCAGCCCGGCCGAGCTCGCCGACATCGCGCTGCGTACCGCTTCGAGCTTTCGGGCGCTGACCGGACGGGAACCGCGCGTGGCGTTGCTGTCGTTTTCGACCAAGGGGAGCGCCTCGCACCCCAGGGTCGAGAAGGTCGCGCGCGCCGTGGAGCTGCTGCGGGCGATGGCCCCCGACTTCGCGTTCGATGGCGAGCTGCAGCTCGACGCGGCGATCGTGCCTGCGATCGGAAACTCGAAGGCGCCGGGGAGTCCTACGGCCGGACGAGCCAATACGCTGATCTTCCCCGACCTCGACTCCGGAAACATCGGCTACAAGTTGACCCAGCGCCTCGCGGGGGCGACCGCGATCGGCCCGATCCTGCAGGGCCTCAGCCGCCCCGCGAACGACTTATCCCGCGGGTGCACGGCCGAGGATATCGTCATGGTCGCCGCCGTGACGGCGCTGCAGGCCACGGGCTAGTATCGTGGCGCTGACGAGGAGATTCGAACCCATGGACCAACCCACGCAACAGCCCGAACGCTCTCAGCGGCGCACGCCTCCGCCCGATGCGACCGGCGATGAGGCCGCCTACCTCGCCAAGCTGAGGGAGCAGCGCACGATCGTCGCCGTTCAACTGCTCGACGGCACGGTGCTTCGCGGTCTGATCGAGTACTACGACCGCGACATGCTCAAGGTGAATCGCGTCGATGGGGGCGGGCCGAACGTGTTCGTCCGCAAGAAATACGTTCGCCTCGTGTGGGAAGAACCGAAGGCTCCGACTATCTGACCCTCGTCCCCGGCTTCACGTCTTCATCGAAGGTCGCGATGATCGGCCGGCCGTCGAGGTCGGCTGCCAACAGCATCCCCTGGCTTTCCACCCCGCGGAGCTTCGCGGGCTTCAGGTTGCACACCACGACGATCTTCTTCCCCACGAGCTGCTCGGGCGTGTAGGCCTTGGCGATCCCGGCGACGATCTGCCGGGTCTGACCCCCGAGCTCTAGTTGCAGCTTCAACAGCTTGTCGGCCCCTTCGATGCGTTCAGCGTGAGTCACCAAAGCAACGCGTAGATCGATGCGAAGAAAATCGTCGATCGTGAGCAGCTCGGGACCCGCGCTTGCGGCCTCCGCGGGCTTGGGAACGACTGCGGGCTTGGGCTCGAGTGCGGACGTGGGCTCGGTCACGGTTTTCGTCTCCTCGAAGTAGCCCGCCTTGTCGACGCGGGGGAAGAGGGGGCCGCGCTTCACGATCGGCGCTTCGGCGGGCAACAACCCCCAGCGGAAAGTGGAAAGATCTTCGGGGATCGCGGCGCCCAGGCGCTTTGCTATCTCGGCGCAGGCCCCGGGCATCGCCGGCGACGCCATGGCGGCGATCTGGAGCAGCGCCTCGGCGGCTCCGCGCAGTACGGCGGCGTGACGATCCGCGGCCGCCGGGTCTTTCGCCAGGGCCCACGGGGCGTGGGTCTGGAGAAACCGGTTCAGCTCGGCGGCCAGCTTCCACACGGAGGCCAGACCACCGGAAAAATCGTAGTCGTCAAACGCGGCGCGCCAGGCGGCATGCGCCTCGCGCGCAACAGGCAGCAGCTCGGACGCCTCGGGACGCGTCGAGGGCGGGGGAATCCGGCCCGCAAAGCCGGTGTCGCACAGGGTGAGCACGCGGCTCGACACGTTTCCAAGCTCGTTGGCCAGATCGCCGTTGTACCGGTCGAGGAGCTGCTCGTCCGAGTAGCTCCCGTCGAGCCCGAAGCTCATCTCGCGCAGGAGGAAATAGCGCAACGCGTCGGGGCCCACGGCGTCGAGCAGCGCCCCGGGGCGCACGACGTTTCCGAGGCTCTTCGACATCTTGGCTTCGTCTTTGAGCCACCAGCCGTGCGCGAAGATGCACTCGGGGAGCGGCAGCCCCGCCGACATGAGGAATGCAGGCCAGTACACCGCGTGAAAGCGAACGATGTCCTTCCCGACGAGATGAACCGCAGCCGGCCAGTAGCGCGCAAACAGCGTCTCGTCCGCACTGCCGAAGCCCAGGGCGCTCATGTAGTTCGTCAGCGCGTCGACCCACACGTAAACGATGTGGGCCGGATCGTTCGGCCAGGGGATGCCCCAGTGGATCGTCGTTCGCGAGATCGAAAGGTCCTTCAACCCCGAGGCGATGAACGCGCGGACTTCGTTACGCCGCGAGAGCGGGCGGATGGCGTTCGGGTTCGCGTCGATCCAGGCGAGCAGCCGCTCCTGGTACTTCGAGAGCCGGAAGAAATACGACGCCTCGCGGACCGCTTCGACCGGGTGGCCCTGATCGGGGCACTTCCCGTCGACGACCTGCGCTTCCGGATAGAACGCCTCGCACCCCGAGCAGTACATGCCGTCGTACGAACCGAGGTAAACGTCTCCCGCGGCGGTCATCTTCTCGATGAGGCGATCGACCCCTTGGCGGTGGCGCGCTTCGGTCGTGCGGATGAAATCGTCGTGGCTGATCGACATACGCTTCCAGAGCGCCCCGTAGCGGGAGACCACGCGGTCGGCGAGGGCGATCGGCTCGATCCCGAGCTTGGCGGCCGCGCGCTCGATCTTCTGGCCGTGCTCGTCGGTGCCGGTCAGGAAGCGGACGTCCCAACCCGTCGCGCGCCGGTAGCGGGCCAACGTGTCGGCCACGACGGTCGTGTAGGTGTGGCCGATGTGGGGCTCGTCGTTGACGTAGTAGATCGGCGTCGTCAGGTAGAACGGCTTCCGGCTCATCGGCGCTTCTTTCTCGCGCCCGGTTTCACGGCGCGACGCGCCGCGAGAGCGGTCTGCTGGACGACGAACAACGCAACGCCGTGCTTGCGGGCGGCGGCCGCGCAATCGTCGTACTCGGGCGTCGCGTGGACTTCGGCGCCGTCCAAGCGTCCCACCTTGACGTCGATCGCGCCGTAGGGTGTCGCGACCCTCTCGATCGCCCGGTCGAGCTCGATCCGTCCTTCGAGATGAAACCGCAGCCCGAGCGTGGTCGTCTCGGTCAGGGCCGCGCGCGTGACGGCGTCGAAGTGCTCGATTTGCGTCAGCGCGGTGACTTGATGCCCGGCCCGCCCCTTTTTCATTTGAACCGGGGTGGTGTGGACGTCCTGCGCCCCCGCTGCGAACAAGCGCTCGATCGCGTAGGCCAGAAGCTGGGGCGTCGCATCGTCGACGGTGAACTCGACGACGAGGACTTGTGGGATTCGCGGTGCGGCGGCGGCAGTGCGATCCGAGGCCTCGCGCTCGCCCAGCAACGCGCGTACGACGTTCGGTTGTTCGGGAGTGTCGCGCGACCCCGCGCCGTGGCCGACGGCCTTCAACGTCATCGACGGCGGCCCGCCGTATTCGTTGGCGATCGAAGTCAGGATCGCAGCACCCGTCGGCGTCAGACGCTCGCCCTGGGCCTCGATCCCGGTCAAGGGCGCGCCACGCAACAGCAGGCTCGTCGCCGGGCCGGGCACGGGGTAAAGGCCGTGGGCGCAGGCTACCGTCCCAACGCCTGTCGTCATGGGCGAGACGACGATGCGGTCCGGCCCGATCGCGTGGAGCGATGCGCACACGCCGACGACGTCCGCGATCGCGTCGGATGCGCCGGCTTCGTGGAGATGCACGCTCTTGGGCGTGAGGCCGTGCGCCTCGGCTTCCGCCTCGACGAGGCGCCTGAAGATGACGAGGGCGCGGTCCCTGACGGCGGCATCGAGCGGCGCCCCGGAGATGATCTTGCGGATGTCGCTCAACGTGCGGCCGTGGTCGCCCCGCCCATGTTGGGTGTGGACGTGATGGTCGTCGTTCGGGTGCCCGGCGATCCCGACGTCGATCTTGGTCGCCGCGACCGCGCCGCGCACGACGGTGCGTCGCGTCAAGCGCACGCCGCGAAGCCCCAGGCTGTTGACCGCTCGCTTGACCGCCGCAAACGGCGCGCCGAGATCGACGAGGCTGCCTAAGATCATGTCTCCCGCGGCCCCTGCCGTCGCGTCGAGCCAGAGGATCTTCTCGTGCGCTCTCATACGACCTGTTCCATCGGAATTCCCGCGGCCAAGAGCAGAGCCGGCAGCACCACGCCCGCAGGGCCGGCGAGATGCTCGTTTGCCTCCGCGGAGAACGACGTCGTCTCCGGGTTGATCTCGACGACGTACGCGCCCGACTCGAGTGCTGCCATCTGAAGGGATGCGGCAGGGTACACGAGCGACGACGTGCCGACGACGAGCACCAGTTCCGCCTCGCGCGCCGCGAATTGGGCCCGGCCGAACTCGATCATGGGCAGCGGCTCCTCGAACCAAACGACAGCCGGGCGGAGCATCGCCCCGCACACCGTGCAATGCGGAGGCAGCGGCTCGAGCTTCGGCCGCAGATCTTCGTGCTCGGCAGCGCAGGCGGTGCAACGCACCCGCCAGAGGCTCCCGTGCAAGCGGACGAGCTTCTTGCTTCCCGCGCGCTCGTGCAACCCGTCGACGTTCTGGGTCGCGAGGAGGAACGGCCGCCCCGTCGCCTCGATCGCCGCGATCGCGCGGTGCGCTGGGTTCGGCTGAGCCGACGCGGCGTGAGCGCGCCGCGCGTCGTAGAAGCGCCAGACGAATTTCGGATCCGCTGCGAACGCCCGGGGGGTGGCCACCTGCATCGGGTCGACCCCTTCCCAGACTCCCCCGGCATCGCGGAAGGTCGCGATCCCGCTCTCGCGCGAAACCCCCGCCCCCGTCAGAACGAGGACGTTGCCACGTCCCATAAGGAGGGCGATGAGGCGGGAGGAGGGGGCGATCGACATCATGGAGGAAGGCATCGTACCATCCGATTCGAAGCGGTTTCACGGCGACGACGGCCCTGAGGGGAAGGCAGGTGGGTGCTCGTCGAACCCGCCCAACGCTTGGACGAGCCGCGTAAACTCAGCCACTCCGCCGCCGACATCGGCGGCGCCTAACGTACTCGAACACCAAGAGCGGTCTCGAGGCCTCGGCGACTCTCGCTTCACGTACAACAACGAAAATAACAGCGCCAACGATCAGAGCGGGTTCAATTCGCGGGTGGCGTCGGTCGGCCCTGAGGTCGGCTACGAATTCACCGCGTTCGGCACCGGCTACATTCACCGCATGGGTGCCGTGAAGGCCGACCCTTACGACAACAAGCGCAACGAGACGATGTACTTCTACACCGACAGCGACTCGAACGCGCAGCAGTTCGACGGCACTTGGAAACCCCCAGTCGTGAGCCGCGTGCCCCAGTCCCCTAGGCTTCCAGCCTCATCTATTTCGTCGTACTTTCGTTGATTTCCTGGGTCCGGAAGCCCTGACGGGCCGTCGATCGTCGATCCTGGCCGATCCTGCGAGCCCGTTTATTTCGGGGAAGGCCTCCCGGCACACTAAATCGACAGCGCCGCTGGGGAAAACATCGTCAAATTCACGTTTCAGCGCGAGCAGGAAGTGACGCCGTCTGGGATTGCTACACTCTCCGTCCAGCCGCCCGTCGGCGGCCACACGAGGTGCTTCATGAGCGCGATCGTCAACGCCACCGACACCAATTTCGACGCCGAAGTCCTCGCGAACGCGGGCACGGTGCTCGTCGATTTCTCCGCTGCGTGGTGCGGCCCCTGCAAGAAGCTCGAGCCGATTGTCCACGAGATCGCGGCCGACTACGGGGACCGGCTGAAGGTCGTCAAGGTCGACATCGACCAGGCTCCGGGCGTCGCGGCCAAGTACGGCGTGCTCTCGATCCCGACGCTGATGATCTTCCACGGCGGCAAGGTGAAGGATCAGTACATGGGGCTCCTCTCGAAGAAGGCCCTCGCCGATCGCGTCAACAAGGTGCTCTAGCGTGGGGCTCTTGGAGACGATCAACGAATGGGGCTTCGCGCTGAGCGAAATCTTGAAGGCGCAGCTTCAGGCGGGTTCGATGAGCGCGATCTTCGTCGTGTTCGCCGCGGGCGTGCTGACGAGCTTCACCCCGTGCGTCTACCCGATGATCCCGGTGACGGTGACCTACATCGGGGGCGCAGCGGCCGGGAACCGGCGGCGCGCGGTCGCGCTCTCCGTGACGTACGTCCTCGGCCTGGCGTTGGTCTACGCCGCGCTCGGCGTCGCCGCGGCGATGATGGGAAAGATCTTCGGCGAGTTCACCCGCAGTCCGTGGGTCTTCGGCGGAGTCGGCCTGATCATCGCGGGCCTTGGGCTCGGGATGCTCGACGTGTTTACCATTCCGGCGCTCATGACGAACCTGCAGGGGCAAGGTGCCCGTCGGGGGGGATTTCTCGGGGCGGCGCTGATGGGTGTCGCCGCCGGATTCGTCGCCGCGCCCTGCACCGCGCCCGTCCTGGGGCTGCTCCTTGCGTATGTCGGGCAGACTCGCAATGTTGTCTGGGGAGGATCGCTCCTATTCGTCTTCGCGCTCGGGCTCGGCCTGCTCTTGATGTTGCTCGGCATCTTTTCGGGCCTCCTGACGAGCCTTCCGAAGGCCGGTGCCTGGATGGATCGGATCAAGAAGGGGTTCGGCATCGCGATGCTCCTCATTGGGGTCTGGTTCGTGTGGAAGGCCGTCGATCTGTGGATGCACACGGGAGGGCACGCTTGAGTCGCCGCGCGGGCTTGGTCGCCGCCCTCCTATTGCTCTTGCGGGCGCCCGTCGCGCTCGCCGCGGACCCCAAGGCGTCGATTCCGTTGGCGCCGTCGCTCACGGCGATCGACCCCGTCACGGGGGACGCCGTTGCCCTCGATCCGTCGCAAGGGCCGATGCACGTCGTCTTTATTGCGACCTGGTGCCGGCCCTGCATGGAGCAGATGCCGAAGCTCGTCGATCTCGAGGATCGATGGAAGCCCGAAGGCTATCGGCTGTTTCTCGTCGCGGTGGCGACGCGTCAGACCCCGGACCGGCTTCGCGAGCTTCTCGCGCAGGGGCCACTTCCCGGCCGGCTCCTCTTCGATGCGAACGGTGCGGTCGCTTCGGCTTTCGGCGCGGCGACGATTCCCGCGCAGGCGCTCGTCGATCGAAGCGGGCGCATCGTCGCCCGCGCGGGCGCGCTCGATGCCGAGTTCAAGCAGGCGGTCGAACGCCTGGTGCGGCAGGAAGGGCGCGCCAAGCCGTGAGCGAGCGCCTTCGCGTCGGACTCCTTTTCGGAGGGGCCTCGGTGGAGCACGAGGTTTCGCTCGTCTCGGCGCGTGGCGTCGCTTTCGCTCTCGATCCAGAGCGATTCGAGACAGTGCCGCTGGGCATTTGTGGGAACGGGCGTTGGCTCGGACCCGCGGAATCCGCTCGGGTACTGCTTTCTGACGCCAAGCGCGTCGACGCGGGTAACGGCGCCGGCTCACGCTTGGTCGTCGATCCCGGCTTCGGCGGCCTCCTCAGAATGACTCCCGGAGCGGAGGCGCAGCCGGTCCCCCTCGACGTGGTCTTTTCCGTCGTCCACGGATGGGGCGGGGAGGATGGGCGCATCCAGGGGCTCCTCGAGCTCGCCGGGATTCCTTGCGTCGGCGCGGGAGTTTTAGGGTCCGCCGTCGGGATGGACAAGCAGATCGCGAAGGCGCTCTTCGAGGAGCGGGGATTACCCGTCGGGCCGTGGCGCTCGATGCGGCGCGGCGATTGGCTGCGGGATCGCCTCGGCGAGCAGGCGCGGCTCGTTGCGGCGCTCGGCCTGCCGCTGTTCGTGAAACCCGCAAACGGGGGGTCGTCGGTCGGGATCTCCAAGGTTCGAACCCAGGCTGAGCTCCCTTCTGCTTTGGAGCTCGCGTTCGCGCACGATGGCAAGGTCGTCATCGAAAAAGGGCTCGAAGCCCGCGAGGTCGAATGCGCGGTGCTCGGGAACGACAACCCTCAGGCTTCGGTCGCCGGTGAGATCGTGCCGTCGGGGGAGTTCTACGATTACGCCTCGAAATACGAAGACGGCACGTCGAAACTCCTGATTCCGGCGCCTCTCGCACCAGGTGTGTCGGACGAGATCCGCGCTCTGGCGATCCGGGCGTTCGATGCGCTCGATCTGTGCGGAATGGCCCGGGTCGATTTCTTCGTGGAGAAACAGGCCGGACGCGTGTTCCTCAACGAGGTCAACACGCTCCCCGGATTCACACCGATCAGCATGTATCCTAAGCTCTGGGAAGCGACGGGGCTCTCGTACCGGGAGCTTCTGACGCGATTGATCGAGCTAGCGCGCGAGCGCGGAGTTGCCGAACGCGAGCGCGCCAGACGGCGTGAGGCTTGACGGGTCGTGACGGACAGCGCGGTCCTCGTTCTCAACAACGTGTACCAAGCGGTGCAGATCACGAGCGTGCGCCGCGCGTTCCGCCTGTTCTACGCCGGTCGCGCGCGGGCCGTGGCGCCTGATTTCCGCACGTACAACTTCGAGAACTGGAGCGATCTCCCGACGGGGGCGGGCCACGAATGGATCGTCACCCCGCGCCGTGAGATTCGAATACCCCGAGTCATCCAGCTTCTGCACTACGACCGTGTGCCGCGCCGCGAGGTGAGGTTCACGCGCCGGAACATCTTCTTTCGCGACAGGAACCGCTGCCAGTACTGCGGAAGGGTGTTCCCGCAAGCCGAGCTGAACCTCGACCACGTCATCCCTCTCTCGCGCGGCGGGCTCTCGAGCTGGGACAATGTGGTTTGCGCGTGTATCCCTTGCAACAGCCGCAAGGGGAACCGCCTGCCGCACGCCTCGGGCATGCAACTGATCCGGCCCCCGAAGCGCCCGTCCGGGCACCCCATTCTCCGGGCCGGGTGGATCGGGCCGCGCTACGACGAGTGGAAGACGTTCCTGGACGTCGCCTACTGGAACGTCGAGCTCTGCGAAGACGTCGTGCCGCCCGCCGCCGAAGGATCCTGAGTCTCGCGATCGTCGTGCAGCCCGAGCGCGTTGATCCGGCGGTAGAGGGCCTGCCGCGACCAGCCGATGCGAAGGGCCGCCGCCGTGAGGTTCCCGCGCGCGGCGCGCAGAGCGTCCTCGATCATCGCCCTCTCGAGGCCAACGGGGCCGGGGGCGGCAGGCCGCGAGCCGGCGGGCGCGCGCTCGGACCCGATGTCGAGATCGTCGGCCCGGATCACCTCGTCGCGCGCCCTGAGGAGCGCCCGTGCAAGGACGGATTCCAGTTCGCGGATGTTCCCCGGCCACTCGTGACCGGCGAGCTTCTGGGCCGCGTCGGCGTCGAGCCGCGCCGGTGCGAGACCGCACCGTGCGGCGAGGCGCTCGATCAAGCGTGCGGAGAGAATCGGGAGGTCTTCGGAACGGTCGCGCAGGGGCGGTACGCGCAAGACCAGAACCTCCAGCCGCCAGCGCAGGTCGGCTCGGAACCGGTTTTCGGAGACGAGCAGGTCAAGATCGCGATGTGTCGCCGCGACCACGCGCACGTCGATCGACCGCTCCACTAAAGCGCCGACGGCCCGGATGGATCCCTCCTGGAGAACCCGAAGGAGCTTGGCCTGCAACGAGAGCGGCATGTCGCCGATCTCGTCGAGGAATACCGTGCCGCCGTCGGCCTGACGGAAGAGGCCGGGGTGGTCGCGGTCGGCGCCGGTGAACGCGCCGCGCGTTGCTCCGAACAACTCGCGCTCTAAAAGTGCCTCCGGAATCGCAGCGCAGTTGATCGCGACGAAGGGCCTGCGCGCCCGCGTGCCGCCGTCGTGAAGGGAGCGCGCGACGAGTTCCTTGCCGGTACCCGACTCGCCTAAAACGAGGGCCGGAAGGGGAACCCGGGCCGCGCTCTTGATTTCGTGGAGGAGCCTGAGGAATGCCGGAGAACGTCCCACCTGGCCGGCCGGGGGAGCGTCGCATTGATCGTGTTCGTTGGGCGCGGTACGGCGCAGGAGCGCGATCAGCCCCGCGAAGGCACGAACCAGCCCACAGCCCGCCGCGGCATCGACCGCCAGAGGCGCGCGACTATCGAGAACGATGGCGGCCCGGCGCCCTTCGAACGCGGGAAGGGGTGCCGCGAGGGCCGATCGCAACGCGAGGGCTCGGACCGACGCCCCGTCCGCCGACACGGACTCGCGCCCTACGTCCGCGAAGAATAGCGGGCGCTCGCCGCGGAGGGCGCGCACGGCGATGCTGGTACTGAACGCGTTGGAGTCGTCCCGCCTGGTCACCGAGGCCGCCACGAGGCGAGCTCGGCGAGGGGGGGGAGCCGCTTCGAGCAGAAACGCTCGCTCGGCCCCCGCGGCTTCGCGAAGTCGCTGGAGTACGACTTCGAGCGCGCGCGCTCGGGACGTTTGGGCGGCGTCGTGGCAGGCGCGCGCCAGATGAGGCGACCAGGCCTCCGCCTTCTCGATTGACGCTCCGAAACCCCGCGGGCTATCCTCGTCGGGCCGTCGCATGGGAGGCACTTCACTCATGATCCCGCTCCTTGGCTCCGTGGAGGATCGTTCATCCTCCTCCTCCCTCGAGGCGGGAACCACCGCGACGGGGTTGCGCATGCACAACGATGGCGGGCTGCGGCTCGCGAAGATCCTCTCCTGACCGCAAGACGCCGGGAGCGGCCCTGGATCGAGGGCCTGTTCTGGATCGCCGCCTTGGCGTTGCTCTCTCCCCTATTGATCTACTACCGCCCGGGGGTGATGCCGCTCGCGGGGCTGTTCGCGATCGCCGCCGGTATCGCCATGGGTCTCGCACTCGTTGGGCGTCGCCTGCATCACAGCCTTCTCAATGACGCGCTGGCCGGGCGGGAGGGCAAGGGGCGTTTCCTGATGACGTTCGGCTTGGCACTGCTTCTCCTGTTCCTCGTGTTGCTGGGAGGAGTCGTCGCGCTGATCCTCGTGCTGCGTCAGGCGTCGCCTGGTCTTCCCGTCTGAAACGAAAGAGGGGTTCGGTCACGATGAGCTATTACAGGAGCACTCCCCCTCGGGGCGGCTGGAGCGGTGGCGAGAGCCTCGGCTTGCCGGCCGTCACACCCGTCAACAAGGCCCTGATGATCGCGTGCGGAGTGGTGTGGGGGGTGCAGGTCGTGTTGTGGCTTTTCGGGTCGATCGACCTGTCCCCCGTTCTCGGGCTCGTTCCCGTCGCGGTCAGTCGGGGGTGGGCGTGGCAACTCGTCACTTATAATTTCCTCCATTCGCCGGTTTTGTACTCCCATATCTTGTTCAACCTGCTGATGATGTGGATGATCGGCGGCGACCTCGAGCGGCATTGGGGCGGTCGCAAGTACCTGACGTACTGGTTGGTCTGTGGGATGGGGGCCGGCGTTTGCGTAACCCTCGCGGGCGCTTTTCGTGGTGTGACGACGCCGACGATCGGGGCCTCGGGGGCGATTTACGGGTTGCTGCTCGCGTACGGGACGATCTTCGCGGAACGGCGTCTGCTCTTCATGCTCCTCTTCCCGATCAAGGCCAGAACGATGGCCTGGATTCTTTTCGCCATCGCGTTCGTGTCGAGCCTTACCCCGCAGACCGACAGGGTTTCCCATGTCGCGCATCTCGGTGGGATGGTGGTCGGCTGGCTCTACCTCAAGCGGGCGTGGCGCGTGGGGGAGTTCTGGCGGGACATCGCCTGGCGCCTCCGCCGCCGGCGGTTCAAGGTGATGCCGCCGAACGATAACGATCGCTGGATGCACTGAGCGCGGTTCCCAGCCCCCGGATCTCGGTGGGGATTTCAGGTTGTCCGGGGCGGCTTCCGGCCAAATCAGAATATGCCGAAAAGCCACAGCCCGTCTGGGGTCTTTACGATCATGACCATTGACACCGTCACTTCGCCCTCATAGACTTTCCACGCGTCGGGGGAGAGCGCGACACAGCACGAACGCACTGCATGAAACGAAGTGCACCGTGAGTGAAGCTGCGGAGGGTCGGTTTGCTACAGCGCAACGCTCATGATCGATTCGAACCATCTCGACCGATGATCGCGACGCGGCAAGAAACTACGGTGATCGACTGCAAGAGTCAAGCCGTTCCAGACCGGGATCTTCACTCGTCCGCCCCCACCGAGGAGATGTAGATGGAGACCACCGTCAAAGAACGCAGTTCGGTCCTGTCGCGGTACTTCACCGAGATCCGCGAATACCCCCTGCTCACGAAAGACGAAGAGATGGCGTTGGCCGATGGCGTCAAGCGCGGCGATCGCGCGTCGTTGAACGAGTTGATCGAGTCGAACCTCAGCTTCGTCGTCAAGGTCTCGAGTGAATACCGGAACCTTGGCCTGCCGTTCGAAGACTTGCTCAACGAGGGCAACATCGGCCTGATCGAGGCCGCCCATCGCTACGACGCAAGCAAGGGGACCAAGTTCATCACGTACGCGATCTGGTGGATACGCAAATCGATCCTCAAGGCTCTCTCCGAGCACTCGAACCTCGTCCGCGTGCCGAGCTACCAGATGAAAAAGGTTCGGGAGATCCGCGATGCCGAGGCCTCGTTGCGGCGGTCGCTCGGTCGCGCGCCCGAGCGCGGCGAGATCTCGACACGACTTTCGAAGAGCGTCAACAAGATCGACCAGGTGCTCCAGTTCACGATGCGTGAAGTGTCCCTCGACGACAAGGTCGGCAAAGACCGCGACAAGCCGATTGCCGATTACCTCGTCGACCCCACGTGCTCGAGCCCCGAAAACGAATTGATCAACCGGGAGTCCAGCTCGCTCGTCGGCGAAGCCATGGCGCATCTGACGGAACAAGAGCGCATCGTCGTCGCCTATCGCTTCGGTCTCGCGGGCGGTCCGCCGCTCACGCTCAAGGAAATCGGCCAGAAGATGGGGATCAGCCGGGAGCGCGTTCGTCAGGTCGAGTGCCAGGCGAAAGGTCGCCTCCGGAAGATGTTCGCCAAGAAGCGCATGGTGAAAGCACCCGCCAAGAAGCCGTTTCCGGTCCGCGCCGTCGCGAAGACACGCCCGACCCTCGAGCACTGATAGAGTAACCCCTCCGACGCGGCGCTAGACGGTCGCGTCGTTCCGCCACCGAGGGGAAGCCATGCGGCCCAGCGACGACCACGCGTCCTTCTGGGCGCGGCTCTTCCGATGCGTGACGCCAGAGTCCGCCGACGAGGAGATCCGCGCGGAGCAAGGTGTTGACGCCGAGGCGGCACGGGTCGTGTGGAGCGCGCATCGCGCCGCAGCGGACCAGGCGGAATCCCGCCTGGAGGCGCGGGCCCGCGATCTCGAAGGGCTTCAGGTGTTCGGGCGCGCGCTCGCCGAGGCGAGGAGCGTGCACGACGTTCTCGACCGCGCCGCGGCATCGCTGCAAATCCTGGCCGATGCGGACGCCGTAGCGATCGCCGCCGCTCTCCCGGAACGCTCCGGCGTCGACGTTCACCTGGCGCGCGCCCTCGCGGCTATGGACCTCACGAAGCTCCGCGAAGCGGTCGCGCTCGGATTCGTCCCCCTTGATCCGGACGAAGCGTCGTTCCGGACGCTCCCCACGTTCGACCGATTCCAGGGCCCGCGCGCCGCGCTGTCGGAAACCGACATCATCGTGGTCCCGGTCGAGCGGCGTGGGCGCGAGCTCTTGCGCGTTGCGGTCGTGCCTCGTTCCGGGCTGAGCGAACGCGCACTGAGGATCCTGTTCGGCGCCTCGAACCACCTCGCGGTCCACCTCGATCGCGTGCTCGCCATGGCGGAGGCGGAGCAGGGGCGGTTCCGCGCCATCTTGGACTCGATGCCGCACGCGGTCGTGCTGACCGACGCGTCGTTCCAGGTGGTTCAGGCGAACGTCTCGGCCGAGCGCCTCCTGCCGCGCATCGGATCCGATGCCGTCTCGGTGCTTCGGAGCGTGGGGGACCTCGATCTGGTGGGTCTCTCGTACGAGGTCCTCGCCGGACGGCGCGCTGAGGCCGAAGGGGAGGCGAGGCTCCCCGACGGAGGGTTCCTCGAGGTCGCGGTCGCTCCGTGGCGCGACGCGTCGGGCCAGGCGGACGGGCTCGTTCTGGTCATGCTCGACGTCACCACCACGCGACGCCTGAGGGACCAGATCACGCAGTCGGAGAAACTCTCGAGCCTTGGACGGATGATCGCCGGGGTCGCTCACGAGCTCAACAACCCGCTCACGTCGGTCATCGGGTACGCGCAGCTCTTGCGCACGATGCCGCCGGGCGAGAAGTTCTCGGCGCGGCTCGACACGATTCGCAAAGAGGCCGAGCGCTGCCGCCGCATCGTGCAAAACCTCCTCCGCTTCGCCCGGACGCACACGCCGGAACGACGGCCGTTCTCCCTGAACGAGATCGTCGAGAACATGGCGCAGTTGCTCGCCTACCCGGTTCGATCCTCGGGATGCCGCATCGTCTTGGACCTCGACCGCGCCGTCCCGTCGGTCGTCGGCGACGCTCACGAGATCGAGCAGGCCCTGGTCAATCTCGTCACGAACGCGCAACAGGCGATGGCGGCTGCCGAGACACCCGGCGCGATCACGCTCAAGACCTCGTGCGGGTCCGAAGGCCAAGTCGTCCTCGAGGTCGACGATGACGGGCCCGGGATCCCGGAGCCGGCGCGAACGCGGATCTTCGACCCCTTTTTCACAACCAAACCGGCCGGGCAGGGGACGGGCTTGGGTCTGTGGCTGGTCTACAACGCGGTGTCCGCCCACGGGGGATCGATCAGCGCCGGAGCCGCGCCAAGCGGCGGCGCTCGATTCCGTCTGCAGTTTCCGGGAGGCCCCGTGGTCCCCGCCGCGGCCGAAGCGTGCGCCGTGGATACGCTCGACGATGCGCCGCGGGTTTCGGCGCGCATTCTCGTGCTCGACACGGAAGCTGCCCTCGCGGCGCTCATCTGCGAGACCTTGTGCGCCGAGGGTCATCGTGCGGTCGCCGCGCTCGACGCGACTGAAGCGCTCGACCGCCTCACGGGCGAGCCGTTCGATCTGCTGGTGTCCGACGTGGCGTTGCCGGGGCTATCGGGCGATCGGTTGGCGCGCGAGGTCGGCAGGCTCTCTCCGAGCTTGCTTGATCGGATCCTCCTGACGACCGGAGACTGGGTCAGCCGCGAGCCCGAAGCCGTCGCTCGGCGGCTCGGCGCCGGCCTGCTGCGGAAGCCCTTCGAGCTCGACGAATTGCGGCGCGTCGTGAGGACACGCCTGCGTGGCATCGCGGAGCACTGAGTTGCGGCACCTTGTCGCCGGCACGGCGGGCCACATCGACCATGGGAAGAGCGCCCTGGTCGAGGCGTTGACGGGCATCCATCCCGACCGTCTCAAAGAAGAGCAACGCCGCGGCATCACGATCGACCTCGGCTTCGCCGATTTCGAGCTCGCCCCGGAAGGTGTCGTCTCGCTCGTCGACGTGCCGGGACACGAACGATTCGTCCGCCACATGGTGGCCGGAGTCTCCGGACTCGACGTGGTCCTCCTCGTCGTCGCGGCGGACGACGGGATCAAGCCGCAGACGCGAGAGCACCTCGCCATCTGCTCGCTGCTGGGCGTGCAACACGGCATCGTGGTCCTGTCGAAGTCCGACCTCGTCGAGCCGGACTTGCGGGAAGTTGTCGCCCTCGAGGTGCGTGAGATCCTCCGCGGGACGTTCCTCGAGGGGGCGCCGCTCCTTTCCGTATCGTCGCGCACGCGCGAGGGACTCGACGCGCTGCGAGACGAGTTGCGTCGGCTGCTTCGCGAGCTGCCGGAGCGGCCGGCCGAGGGCGTCCCTCGGCTCCCCATCGACCGATCGTTCGTCCAGAAGGGCTTCGGGACCGTCGTGACCGGAACGTTGGTGTCCGGCGTCCTTTCAGAGGGCGACGAGATCGAGATTCTCCCCGGGGGCAAGCGGGGCCGTGTCCGCGGGCTCCAGGTTCACAAGCGCAAGGTCAATACGGTGCGCGCGGGCCGGCGCGTGGCGGTGAATATCCAGGGGCTCGACTGTTCCGACGCGCCTCGTGGGGCCACGCTCACCGCTCCTTCGGCGCTCCTCACGACGCGACGCGCCCGGGTGCTCGTCGACCTGCTTCCCACGGCACCCGCGCCGCTACGGCGCGGAGGGCCCGTGCGACTGCATCAGGGGACGTGCGAACGCGCGGCGAGACTGCGCGTCACGTCGGCGCTCGCGGACGGGCCGCTTCAGGCCGATCTCGTCCTCCTCGAAGACACCGTTTTGCTTCCCGGTGATCGGTTCATCTTGCGGCGGCCGGCTCCCGTCGACACGATCGGTGGCGGCGTGATCGTCGACGCTCATCCCGTCCGCAACCGCCACGAGCGGCTGCGGGCCGCAAGCCCGCCAGCTAGCCTCGAGGACGCATGGGTCGAGCGCATCGGTCGGGCGGAAGCGGCAGGCCGCCCCGTTGCGGCTATCGCGGCGGAACTTGGACGGTCCGTCGACGAAGTCGAGGCCGCGCTCGCCCCGCTCCTCGAAGCCGGGCGGGTCGTCCGCGCCGCAGGTCGTCTGTTCGCCGGGGCTGTCTGGCGTCAGATCCGCGAGGACACGCTCGCCGCGCTTCGCGCGTTGCACGAGGCGGAGCCGCTGAGGTCCGGGACGGCCCGTGAGGGGATCCGGGCGCAGGTCGCGCGGGCGATGCCCCCCGAGGCGTTTCGGGAGCTGCTCCACGCACTCGCCGCCGAAGGAGAAGTTCGCCTCGGCGGGGATCGTCTGGCACTCTCCGGTCACCGGGTGGTACTTTCGCCCGATGACGAAAGTCGGGCGCAACGGATCGAAGAGGCCTTCCGCCGAGCAGGGCTCGACCCGCCGCTCGTCGAGGATGTCTTGCGAGAGTTGGGCGGCCTCCGGGGCCCGAGGCTCAGAGATTGGCTCGTCGAGGAAGGCCGACTGGTGAGGATAAGAGACGGACGCCTCTTCCACGGAGAGGCCCTCGAGGACCTCAGGCGCAAGCTCCGCGATTTTGCGCGCACATCGAGTACGATAGAAATCGGTACGTTCAAGGAGTTGGCCGGTGCGACCCGAAAGAACGCGATTCCGCTTCTCGAGCAATTCGACGAGGAACGGCTCACACGGCGTGAGGGGAACGTGCGGCGCATCCTGACGAACGATGCGGTCCGCTGAGGCCGCGGGAGTACGGCATGGGTTCCATGGGCTGGACAGAAATCCTGGTTCTCGCGCTCCTCCTCGTCGTGCTCTTCGGCGGCCGCCGCCTCGCCGACGCGGGGAAAGGCCTGGGGGAAGCGATCCGCAATTTCCGGGAGGGAATGCGAGGAGACTCCGATTCTGGCAAGGCGAATCCTGGCGACGACACGACCCGTAAGCGCGACGATCGCTAAGGGTCCGCGTGCCCCGGGCCCCCCAAGCGCGCGCTAGCGCGCTGCTCGCCAGACAGCGTTCGGCGGTTCGGCGCCTCAAACGCGACCTTTTCGGATCCGACGGCTCCCTTCGCCACCCGTACTTCCGCGACCTCAGGCGTGAGATCTCCGAACCGTTCCGCCGGGTGGCTTCCGCAGGGCTCGTTGGCGCGTGCGCCGCCGCGGATGTGGTTTACGTCGGCGATTTCCACGCCGACCCGAGTTGTCAGCGGGTCGCGGCGGATCTGC
>Ga0315273_10000326_pt1 | contig 47894 bp, 44 predicted proteins | sample YL17G02_0_MG_FD_205753 | JGI IMG/M metagenome (GOLD analysis project Ga0315273, IMG submission 205753) | Sediment microbial communities from Yellowstone Lake, YNP, Wyoming, USA - YL17G02_0 | ecosystem: Environmental > Aquatic > Freshwater > Lake > Sediment | place: USA: Wyoming | collected...
CCAGACCTCCGTCGATATTCGACTGACCGAACATTTCACGCGCGTTGTCCGGTTTGACCGACCCGCCGTAGAGGATGAGCAGATCATCCACTGTGGCTTGATAACGCTCGCGCAGCACCGTGCGAATATAGCCGTGAACTTGCTCCGCCTGATGAGGAGTAGCAGTTCTGCCGGTGCCGATCGCCCAAACCGGTTCGTAGGCAATCACTGTCCGCCGAAGCTCGTCGGCCGGAACGCCATCCAAAGAACCAAGTAACTGACTCTGAACCACGTTCATCGTTTCACCGGCGTCTCGCTGATCGAGAGTCTCGCCGACACAGACAATCGGGTTCAGATTTTGCGACAGCGCCTTCTTGAGTTTCTGGTTGACCAGCATATCGGTTTCGAAAAAAAGCTGTCGTCGTTCCGAGTGTCCTAAGATAACATACGAGCAGCCAAGCGTCAACAGCATTTTCCCGCTCACCTCGCCGGTGAAAGCACCTTCATCTTCCCAATGCATGTTCTGTGCTCCAACAGCTACAGTAGTGCCTTTGACGGCAATTAACGCGTTCGACAATGACGTAAACGGCGGGAAGATAACGACTTGCGGATCTGTGGCCTGTCCGACAAAGTCAGCGACTCGTTTAGCCAAAGCTACCGCTATTTCAGGCGTCGTGTACATTTTCCAATTGCCGGCGACAAGTTTTCTTCTCATTGTTCGCTCACTTCCTGTCCGTCAAGGCCGCGACACCGGGAAGCACCTTGCCTTCAAGGAATTCCAGTGAAGCGCCGCCGCCGGTTGATACATGCGAGAACTTGTCCTCCAGACCCGCCTTGGCAACAGCGGCTGCGGAATCGCCACCGCCAACAATCGTGATTGCTCCAGTTGCAGTCAGATCCGCTAACACCTGCGCCATTTTCATTGTGCCGATGGCGAATTTCTCGGTTTCGAAAACGCCCATCGGCCCGTTCCAAACCACCGTCTTGCATCCGGCAAGCTCGGCAGTGAACAGCTTGATCGTCTCAGCGCCGATATCCAGACCCTTAAGATTCGTGGGGATTTTGCCGGCTGGGCAATTCGTGACTTGTGCCGTGTCCGCGATTTCAGCAGCACAGGCGAAATCAACCGGAAGCACAAGCTTGACGTTCTTGGCAGTTGCGTCTTTGAGTACTTGGCCGGCAAGTTCGACCTTGTCCGCCTCCAGAAGCGAACCGCCTATCTCTTGTCCCATGGCTTTCTCAAACGTAAACGCCATGCCACCGCCGATAATAATCTTGTCAACCTTGTTCAGCAGATTAGTGATAACATCAATCTTGCCTGATATCTTCGCACCGCCCAGAAGCGCCGCAAACGGTCGCTTCGGGTTAGTCAGCGCGACGCCGAGGTAATCCAATTCCCTTTTCATCAGATAGCCCGCCGCCGATTGGTCAAAGTAGCGGGTTACGCCTTCAGTCGACGCATGCGCGCGGTGTGCAGTGCCAAAGGCGTCATTGACATAGACATCACCGAGGTAGGCCAATTTCTGGGCAAAATCCGGATTGTTCTCTTCTTCTTCGGGATGGAACCGCAGATTCTCCAACAGCAGAATCTCGCCGTTTTTGAGTGCCGCTGCCGCCTGTTCAGCCTCGGGACCGACGCAGTCATTGGCGAAGCAGACTTGGTGTCCGCTCAGTTTTTCGAGCACAGCGGCTACCGGCTTGAGACTCATCTTGGCAACTACTTTGCCGTCCGGGCGACCAAGATGCGACATCAAAATCAATTTGCCACCGGACTGCACGATCTTGTTGATCGAGGGGAGTGATGCCCGGATGCGCAGGTCGTCTTTGACCACGCCTTCCTTGAGCGGGACATTGAAATCAACCCGCATCAAGACTTTGCGGCCTGCCACCTGCAAATCGTCAATGGTCAGTTTGTTCATGTTACATCATCCGTTCCAAAGCGTCCACCATACGGCAAGAGAAGCCCCATTCGTTGTCGTACCAAGCGTACACCTTGACGAAATTGCCGGACGCCATCGTCATCAATGAATCAAACACCGACGAATGCGAGTTGCCGACGACATCAATCGAAACGATCGGCTCGTCCGTGTATTCCAGAATTCCCTTCAGAGGACCTGCAGCGGCGGTCTTGATCGCATTGTTGATCTCATCTTTTGTTGCGTCTTTCTTGAGTAACAATGCCAGATCAATGAGAGACCCATCGGGCGTCGGTACGCGCACAGCGCAACCATCCAGACGACCTTTCATCTCGGGCATAACTTCGGCGATCGCTTTGGCAGCGCCGGTCGTTGTCGGGATCATTGACACTGCGGCGGCACGAGCACGACGAAGGTCCTTGTGTGGGAAATCAAGAATGCGCTGGTCATTGGTGTAGGCATGGATGGTGGTCATGTAACCTTTTTCGATGCCGAACGTATCATGGAGCACTTTGACCACCGGCGCCAGACCGTTGGTCGTACAGGAGCCGATTGAGATGATATGATGTTTCGCCGGTTCGTATTGATTGAAGTTGACACCGAAAACAAACGTTCCATCATGCTGCTTGGCCGGAGCCGAGATCAGCACTTTCTTGGCGCCCGCAGCTATGTGTTTCTCCGCGCCGGCGCGGTCGGTGAACTTGCCGGTTGATTCAATCACCACCTGCGCACCGCTGCCGGCATGGTTCAGTTTGGCTGGATCAAGCTCTTTCGTGACTTTGATCGCCTTGCCGTTGACGACAAGGTTGTCACCCTCAACCTTGACCTCACCATTGTACTTGCCATGCACCGAATCATACTTCAGCAAATGTGCCAGTGTCTGGGGGTCTGTGACGTCATTGATCGTCACGAAATCGAGTTTGTTTGAAGCAATCGCAATCCTGATTATCTGTCTGCCAATTCTGCCAAACCCGTTAATCGCTACCTTGGTTGCCATTTAGTCTCCCTTCCTGCTTTCTTGTGTGGCTTAACATAGCCGATGCCAATTGATATCTGCACGCCGGAATAGTCCTTTATTCCGGCGATATCTCCCGAAAAGTTCGTTTTCACGTATTTGACCATGAAATCCATTTGTATGGTCCGCGAAAGCGGAATCTCAGTGCCGATTGCCGCCCACCAGTTAAGATCAGTCTCGGTGCCGATGGTGCCATCCGAGTATCGGCCGAATACCGAACCGTAGGTACCCATGGTCGCGGTTTCTCTGCCGACGATCAAAGCGCCACCGCCTTCAAGAAAGGGACGGCAATTCAGAGGGAGTTGGCTATTGAAGGGTGAGAATTTCAACCCCACTTGCATCGGGTATACTGATGCCTGTCCAATAAAGCTGCCATCGAAAACGCCATTGTAGTAGACATCAAAGCGAATGTCCCCTTTGGAATAGCTTCCCAAATTGGCGGACACTGCCAGAAAATCGAGCAGATAATAATTGACATATCCTTCGATGTAGAAGATGGTCTTGGAGGCAAATAGCTTCACATCGCTGTTGACGCGGTCAATATCGTTGTGACTGTTATTGAACAGGCCTAAGCGCACACCCATCGAGGTCGTTCCCCTGGGTTGACTGCCGATCACATTTGCGGACAGAACAAGTAGCAGCCCCAGCACCATCAAGACACGCTTAGCCAACGTATTCCTCCGCCATTTCAATCATGCGGTCATCGACTTTCTTTAGGCAATATACGGCTGACGTCAATTCCACACCAACGATTTCATTGCCTCGCAAGGCCACCATCTGACCGAACCTCCCCTCGGCAATGAGATCGACTGCCGCCGAACCGTAACGCGTCGCCAGCACCCGGTCGTAGGCGGTCGGCTCACCGCCGCGTTGGATATGTCCGAGTATTACCGCCCGGGTTTCGAATTCGGTGCGCCGTTCGATTTCCGGCGCCAGCAGCGTGGCTATACCGCCGAGATGTATGTGACCGAACTGATCAAGGGTTGTGTCCTGGACGATCAGGGTACCATTGCTACTGATTCCCTCATCAAAGGAAATCTGAGCGCCTTCGGACACCACCACGATAGAGAAATCCTTTCCGCGGCCGTGACGGCGGCGGATCAGATCACAGATCTTTTCGATATTGACCGGACGCTCCGGAATCAGAATCACGTCACCCCCACCAGCCAAACCGGCATAAAGCGCAATCCACCCGGTGTGACGTCCCATTACTTCACACACGAGCACGCGATTGTGCGACTCGGCAGTCGTGTGCAGACGGTCAATTGCTTCCATCGCGATATTCACGGCAGTGTCAAAACCGAAGGTCTGGTCGGTACCGGAAAGATCATTGTCAATCGTCTTGGGAACGCCGACAAGTTTGATTCCTTGCTCCGCAAGTTTTTGCGCCACGCCAAGGGTATCTTCGCCGCCGACAGCAACGAGGCACTCAATGTTGAGCTTCTTCATGTTCTTTGCCAACTGTTCGGCGGTGCCGCCGTCCCGCAACGGGTTGGTGCGCGAGGTTTTCAGAATCGTACCGCCCCGATGCAGAATACCGGAAACATCGTTGATCCCCAGTAGTTGTATCTTGGTTTCCCCCAGAAGCCCTTTCCAACCTTCCCGAATGCCGATAATCTCCCAGTGATGCTTATTGATACCTTTACGAACTACGGCACGAATTACGGCATTCAGCCCCGGACAGTCACCGCCCCCGGTCAAGATTCCAACTCTCAAATATCACCTCCATGTACTTGCCTAAAGCTTTATCGGCAGTGAGGATAGTTCTCAGTACAGGCTATCCAGAAGTATGTCCATTTCCGACACTCTGCCGTTGCGCTCGACTTTGATACGCACATCGCTGCCCCTTCTGCCAGTTAGCATTCCGTCGATTTCATCAATTGATTTGCCCTTGGTCTCCCGGCCGTTGATCTCCACTAAGATGTCGTCGGACATCAAGAATCCATCTGCGGCACGACCGGCAATTACCCGTTTCACAACGATCTTGCCGTGCTCTGTTCGCAATTCAACACCTGCCATGTTGCGGAGAGACGCCGAATTCTGGAAATTCGCCGTCTTCTTCAGATAGACTGTTTCTCGACCATAGTCAAAAGTGACGGTAAAGGCCTTCAATACGCCCGTGCCGACATTACCTGCCGTGTTGCTTCCGGCAAAGATCCCTGTCGATGCCGATGAAAAATTGACCAGCAGGCTATCAATCCTGTTATCGCAGATATTGATCGCCGGAGATAGTCCGACGTTCCCCTCGATGGTACCGCCGATACCGGTGGAAGTGACGGGGCGATAAGCAGACGTATCTTTTAGGAGGCTGTGGGCAAGCACGAATGGCGTGTGGAAATCGATTGTCGAAGCTGAACCAGTATCAAGACGGAATCTTGCGGCAATTGTATCCTCGACGGTGGCGTCAACGTACGGTAATCGCAGGTCGATGGTCAGCCGGCACGGTTCTCCCCAGGTTGCGCGCGACTCAGTACCGGGACGGTATATCACCAGACGATGATTAGTGTAGTCAACGCTGATCGCAAAACGGTTGAGCAAATCATAGCCGATAATTCCATCAATGTGCGTCTCGGCCACAGACTCTAATTGATCAAAATTAATTGTCGAACCGGGGAGTCCCGTCAAACGTACCCCGGCGACTTCCAGTAAATCAATTCGATAGACCTCACTAGAGTCAGCGCCACCTACCCCGCGGGCTTCCGCGGTTCCCAGATGCGTCAGCCCCATATCGTTCACCAGTTTTCGATTGATAGCCGTTCCTCCGGCTCCCGAATCGAAAATGAATCGGAACGGTCCCCGGCCGTTGACTCGCACGGAAATATAGATATGATTGCGCCATAGTTGGAAGGGCACTATCACCGAATCCGAGTTCACCGGCAGTCCCGAGTTGCCGCGGGAAGTGGTCGCGGGTGCGAAGAGACTATCCGCCAGCGCGATATTCACCTTGACGTCCGTTACTATGCTTATTCCGGCCACGAATCCGGCGTCCGACATCTCGGTGGTACGAAAAGGCATCATGACGCCATTCACCGCTTGATAGTCGTAAAAACGCGAATAGAATGTGCCGGCGTCAGTCATGATCTTGAATTGAGTGGGCAGAAACGTGGTCTTGTCGATGTATAACATCGCGGGTGTGCCATTGCGGGGAGCGATTCCGATGACATAGCAGAGGGCGCTATCGACGGTCGCGCTGCTGTCAGCCAACGAGATATGGCCATTGAAGCCGGCGCTGTCGCAGTAGCTCCAGTTTTCGATCGCCATCTCGGTCACAGTTATGCCTCGCATGTCGGCGCCCAGAGAGAGAGTCAGCCCCTGATAATCTGTTATCCAGCAGTCGTCGCCGTTGCAACCCTGGCTGCTGTTCATCAGCGGCAACGCTACGTCAGTGCGAAACCGATCCTGCGCGCGATAGTATGTAACAGTCGTTCCCTTCATCCCGCCAACATCGACATCTGCCTTGATCACGTAAGACCGCAGATTTCGCAACCTGTCTATGCCTCCCAACGCGTCAGCTTGCTTCTGCAAAATTTCCTGCAAGGTCAGTCCAGCTACAGTCGAGCCGGCGAAAGTGGCGAGTATTAGTATCAGTTTGGCTGCCTTCATAATCTCCTATTTCCGTCTCCAGTCAGATCGAATCCACAGGATTACGAGCGAATCGAGTCAGTGTGCAACCTCCAAACGGCTTCGAATTCTGACCATTTCCTCCGGCACATTGGTGATTATGCCGCTAACCCCATAGTTGGCCAGCCTGATAGCACTATCGCAGTCATCAATTGTCCATACCGCCACATCAAACCCCGCGGCAATCAGTTTGTTGACTACCCGTTCTCGGGCAATTCGCACCGAGAAGTGCGCGGCCATGCAGTCGAGTTTTGTCAACCGGTTGACGATGGATGAACCGATATCAAGTTTCATTTTCAGATTGCGCAGGGGACCGAGAATTAGCGCGGTTCTTACCTGTGGACGCATTGTCTTCAATCGCGAGAGTATCCGCGAATTGAAGGAGGAACAGATGATTTCAGCTCGCTTGGGCACCCGGGAAAGCAGCCGCAGGATATCTGCTTCAATTCCAGTCGACTTGATATCGAGCACGATTTCAACCTTGCCGGCGAATTCTTCGAGGAAATGGTCGAAACGCAGCGTTGGCTCGCTGTCCAACAGTCGGAGTCGGTCAATTTGTCGTGAATGTGTGCGTTGAACATAGCCGGAGAAACCGGTCAGGCGACTGAGATGATAATCATGGAAACAGTAGATCACGCCGTCGGCCGAACAGCGCAAATCGACCTCCAGCGAGTCGGCGCCGGAAGCAACCGCCTTGCGAAAGGCGGCCATACTGTTTTCCGGGTAAGCGTGCGACGCGCCCCGGTGAGCGATGATGCGCACCATTTGCCGCGATAATAGCAAATTACTGTTGATAATTCAACAAGAGACTTATATTTTGCAGGTGGCTAACCTGTTGCCGGATTTAGTGATTAGGGAGTAGAGAGACTGTTATGAAGGGCGTTGTACTTGCCGGTGGACTCGGCACGCGGCTTCACCCGTTGACCAAAGTCACGAACAAACACCTGTTGCCAATTTATGACCGGCCGATGATCCACTATCCGATTCGCACGCTGGTCAAAGCCGGCATCACCGACATTATGATCGTTACCGGCGGCCAGCATGCCGGCGAGTTCCTGCGGCTTCTGGGAGACGGCAAAGAATTCGGCCTGAGTCAGATTCACTATTCGTATCAGGAAGGCGAGGATGGTATCGCCAAAGCCCTATCGCTCGCACGGGCGTTTGTGGGGCAGGACAAGGTTTGCATCATTCTGGGTGATAACATTCTACAAGACAATATCGGCCCGCAGGTCGAAGCGTTCGCCAGCAGTGGTCTCGGTGCGTATCTCTTCCTGAAGGAAATCGACGAGCCACAGCGTTTTGGCGTGGCGGTCTTTGACAATAATCGTCGCCTGCAAGCGGTGGAAGAAAAACCGACTAATCCTAAGTCGAATTTTGCCGTCATTGGTGTATACCTGTACGATGCCGGCGTGTTTGATGTCATCGACACGCTGAAACCATCGCAGCGCGGCGAGTATGAGATCACCGATGTCTCCAACTATTACATCAGCAAAGGAATTGCCGATTATCACATAATAACCGGCTGGTGGAGCGATGCCGGCACCTTTGAGTCACTGTATAGGGCCGGGGCACTTGTGCGCGAGGAAGCATTGCATGACAGGAAAGGCGGAAGAATTGATTGAGGGAGTAAAAGTCAAGGAACTCAAGGTCCACTGCGACGAGCGGGGCCGGTTGTTTGAAGTGTTGCGCTCGGATGAAGTTCTGTTCGCGCGCTTCGGGCAAGCCTATATTACGACCTGTTACCCGGGTGTCGTCAAAGCCTGGCACATGCACAAGCAACAGATAGACAATCTTTCCGTTATCCGCGGCAGTGGCAAACTGGTACTCTTCGATGCGCGAGAGAGTTCACCGACCAAAGGCGAGATCAACGAGTTCTTTCCCTGCGACGAACGACGATTGTTTGTGCAGATACCGACCGGAGTATATCACGGTTTCAAGAATATCGGCGCAGGTGAGTTGTTGATTCTCAACATTCCCACTCAGGTGTACAACACCGACCAGCCCGATGAATACAGGATAGATCCGCACAGCCATGACATACCCTACGACTGGTCCCGTAAGGATGGCTAAGCGGTTTCTGATTTGCGGCGGCTGTGGGTTCATCGGCTCCAATTTCGCGAAACATCTCTGGCTCAAATATCCTGATAGCGAAATCACTATTGTTGATGCGCTGACGTATGCCGGTTCTCTCGATAACCTTGGCGAACTCTGCAAAGACAACCGCGTGCAGTTTCTGGAAGCGGACATCTGCAATCTGGGCGCTCTACCGAAACTCGAAGATGCTCGATTCGATCTCGTCGTAAATTTCGCTGCCGAGACTCATGTTGATCGCTCGCTTTATTACACTTCGGAATTCGTACGCACGAACGTCTTGGGAACGGACTCTCTGCTATCGTTCTGTCGCAAGACTGACAGCCCCATGCTGCAGATTTCCACAGACGAAGTTTACGGTCCAGCCCATGACAATGAAGCTTTTGTCGAAGCTGCACCGTTGAATCCTTCCAGCCCTTACGCTGCCAGCAAAGCCTCCGCTGATTTGTTGGTGTTGGCCGCAATCAAAACCTTCGGACAGAAGGCGGCAATTGCTCGCACGAGCAACAACTATGGGCCGCGTCAGTTTCCGGAGAAACTCATCCCCTACTTCATGTACCTTGCGCGCCAAGGGAAACCGTTGCCGGTTTATGGTGATGGCAAGCAACAACGATCGTGGCTCTATGTGGATGATTTCTGCTCGGCACTATTGAAAGTTGTGGACGATTTCCCGAAAGGTGAAATACTCAATATCGGCGCGTCTCGCGAATACACTAACCTCGAAATCGTGCAGCGGATGACCGAGTTTCTCGAATGCGAAACAGAGATTGAGCACGTCGCCGACCGCCCGGCGCATGACCGTCGCTATCGAATCGATTCGCGGAAATTCGAGCAGCGCTATGGAAAGATCGAAGAGCGTGATGTCGTGGACGGATTAAGACAGACTCTAGCGTGGTATCAATCGCATCCGGAAATCTTTGATCGTCTCCGTTCCGAGAACGCTAGGGGATTCCACGACAAGCATTATCGCAACCGCAAATGACGCAGCGCATTCTTGTCACGGGCGCCGCCGGATTGCTCGGCTCGCAGATTCTCAAGCAAGCCCCGCCAATGGTGATCGTCGCTGCGACCACTTTCCAGCGACCGCTGCCTACCGAGTTTACGGGAGAGACCTACCAGCTCGACCTCAGCAATGCAGATGCGGTTGCACGCTTACTTGACGACAAGCAGTTTGATGTCGTGATCAATTGCGCCGGAGCATCAGATGTCGATCGTTGCGAAATCGATCATGAATACGCACTACAAAGCAACGTGACAATCGTGCGCAATCTGGTGGAGGGCGCGCGCAAATATCGTTTTCGGCTGATCAGCTTTTCATCCGACTACGTCTTTGACGGCCTTCAGGGTCCCTATGCTGAATCCGACCGACCCAATCCAATCAACTACTACGGACGGACCAAGCTAATGGCGGAGGAAAGCATTGTTGCACACGATCTTGACGCCTGTATTATCCGCGTCTGTTCTCTGTATGCAACTGATCCCAAGGCGCCACGAAACCTCTACAGGGGAATCCTCGAATCGCTTGCCGGCAACAAGGTGTATCGCGCAGCAGATGACCTATATTCCAGTCCGACGGAAGTCACTGATCTGGCACAGGTAGTCTGGCAGTTGGTCGCGATGCCGAAGCTCCCCAGAGTTCTCCATCTGGCATCCCCCGACTACATTTCGCGCTATGATCTGGCGGTTCTGATCGCCAAGAAGCTCAGCGCGGATGCGAAGCTGGTTGAGCGCGTGAATCTGACTGACCTGGGTCTTCCAGCGCAACGCCCCCGGCGCGCGGGACTAAGATCGGATCTTGCATACGCATTGTTGGGTAGAGAACTCAAGTCAATCGCTTGAATCGCGCAGTAGGGGCACGTTGCACGTGCCCGCGGGCACAGCGTGCTGTGCCCCTACGGTTCATGCACTTGTTTCGTGATGCAGAATTAGTATTGTCGGTCAGGCCTTCTTGAGGCTTGACCTACGGAACTATGACTGCGACTGTAGCAGGCGTGGCGGTCTGGATTCACGCACCTCACACTCCCCAGTCCCCGTCAATCACCAAATAAGATAGCCGCCCGCCCGATTCGCAAAAGTCCTTCAGAGTCAGCATATAGGCATGCCAACCCTGCACATAGTCTTTGTTGTAGCGCGCCGGATCAAAACCGAAATGGCGAAGATTGACCCGCGTTCGCTCGCCGATACGCAGCAACTCCCAGGTCACCAAATCGCCCGACTTGCCCTCTTCGGCGAAATCCCAGTCATAAACCAGCTTCTTGTTTTCAACCAGTTCCTTGATCTCACGCGGCCCGGCCGGCTGGCCGGTCTTGTCTTTCCATCCTGTCGTGTATTTGCCGCCAACAACCGGATCGCAGTCGGCATCCTTTGAAAACCATACTTGCAGGTCCGCGGCATTGGTCAGCGCTCTATACACCACATTCGGCAGTGCCTCAACAAAAAGCTCCCGTTTGATGACGCCGGTATCGATTCGGCTATAGTCCAGCCGGTATGCGGGACGCTGATATTTTAGAAGCGATTGTAGATTATAGAGATAAATAATCCACGCATCCATCATCAGCGCATTTGGCGGGATTTTCTCGTGGGAGACGATCAGATCGCAGTAACGCCCGCGGTCGTCTATCTGGAATCCGACCTCGCTGGGGGTGCCATTGATCGGCCAGGTGAACCGCAGTTGTCGATTCGGTTCAAGCGCGATGATCGTTCCGGTGATTTCCTTCTCTTTGAAAGTCGTCGCCACACAGTAGTCACCGGAAAATCGCACCGCCCCGCGCAGCTTGAGGTTAATCTCACTCTTGTTACAAAACCAGATTGCCAGCTTCAGCGGATTGGTGATAGCATCATATATCCGCGTCGGGTCGCATTCAAGCCTGATTTTGACCCTTAATCGTTTTTTCTCTGCTCCCATGACGTCCAATATAAGCGATTGTCCTATCCCACTGCAAGCATTCAATCGCCTGCCGATGCAACCTACTTCTCGGGGTGTTAGCGAATCGTATGAAGCTTGAGCATGTTGGTGGCGCCCCGTTCCTGCACCGGCGCTGAAGCCACAATCACGATATTGTCCCCGGTTTTGACAATATGCTCATCCTTGAGAGTCTTCTCCGCGCGACCGATAACCTCATCGATCGACTTCAACATCGGCAAACATTTGGGGACGACGCCACGGAAAATCATCAAACGTGGCAATATTTTTTTGTCCGGCGTAAAAGCGATGATCGGAATTTGCGCTCCCTGTTTGGAGATCAGCCGCGCCGTCAGTCCGGACTGCGTAAAACAAGCAATCACCCGCGCGCCGATATCCTTCGCCATCGCCACCGACGATTCCGCCACGGCAATCGAGAACTCCACTGCCGGTCTGCCGAAAAGATTCAGCGTTGGCGGCTGAGTCCGCAGTTTCGATTCGGTGGTGTGGATGATGCGTGCCATCATCTCTACCGTCTCGACCGGGTATTTGCCCGCGGCAGTCTCGCCCGACAGCATAACACAATCGGTTCCGTCAAAAATGGCATTGGCCACGTCCGATACTTCCGCTCGTGTCGGTGCGATATTCTGCGTCATTGATTCCAGCATTTGCGTGGCGGTGATCACCGGTTTGTGATGTTCTCCGGCAACCGTAATGATGTTTTTCTGGATGATCGGCACCTGTTCAAGCGGCATTTCCACGCCTAGATCGCCGCGCGCCACCATCACACCGTCCGCCGCCTCGATAATCGCCGTCAAGTGCTTTATCGCCTGCGGTTTCTCCAGCTTGGCGATTACCGGCGTGTCAAACCCGCGCTTCTTGATTTCGTTCTTTAGCTTGTTGACGTCATGCTCTGAGCGGACAAACGAAAGCGCAATTATATCGACACCCTGCGCGAGGCCGAAGTCGAGATCGGCAATATCCTTGTCAGTAAGCGACGGCAACGACAACGTCGCCCCCGGGAGGTTGATCCCCTTGCGCTCGCGCACGATACCCCCCTTAATCACGCGGGCAGTAATTTCGTGATGACCCGATTTCACGACTTCCAGTCGGATCAGACCGTCGTCGATCAATACCAGATCACCCGGTTTGAGATCGGGTATCAACTCCGCCGGCGCTGCCGACATGACATGGCTGTCCCCGATCACTTCCCTGGACGTCAGCGTAACCTGTGCGCCGGCATCGATAGTCACCTGCCCACCGTGCAGCTTACCGACGCGAATTTTGGGGCCGCACAGGTCCTGCATTATTGCCACCGGCTGCCCAAACCGTTTCGATACGCGCCTAACCCTGCGAATCAGCCCCTGATGGAACTCATGCGACCCATGCGAGAAATTTAGTCGCGCTACCGACATTCCGGCCTTGACGAGCGCTTCGATGGTCTTTTCGTCAGCGCTTGCCGGACCGAGCGTGCAGACGATTTTCGTTGAATTGAATTGGGTGTCTTCCAACATGGTTCGAAGGGATACTATTCAACGCTCGGAGTCAAGGCAAAAACAGTGTGCCCAATGCACACGTTGTTTGTTGACGCCACCGGCTTGACCGCCTAAATTCCTCCCATGACTAAAGACGCCGCCCGTCAGCGGATAACCGAGCTAACCCGACTGATCGACTACCACAATCATCGGTATTATATTCTTGACGATCCCGAGATCATTGATGCTGAATATGACCGGCTCTTTGATGAACTAACGCAACTCGAGTCACAATATCCCGACCTGCAATTGCCCGATTCGCCGACACAGCGGGTTGGCACGGCGCCGACGACGGAATTCCGCTCAGTCAAGCGCGCCGTACCGATGCTGTCGCTCAACAAAGCGATCACTCCGGATGAGTTCGATGATTTTGACCGTCGCGTTCGCGAGGGGTTGGCTGGTGACAGCGACATCATCGAGTATGTGACCGAGCCAAAACTCGATGGACTCGCGGTTGAACTGGTCTATGAGAATTCCCTCTTGACGCTTGGTCTAACGCGCGGCGATGGTGTAACTGGAGAGGATATCACTGCCAATTTGCGCACCGTCAAGACTGTGCCACTCAAGCTGCGCGACTGCGACGCCTCTCTGGTCGAAGTCCGCGGCGAGATTATCATGACGAAAAGCGACTTCGCCCAACTCAATAAGGAGCGCGAATTGACCGGCGACGAGTTGTATGCCAACCCGCGCAACACTGCCGCCGGCTCCGTCCGACAGCTTGATCCCAATGTCACAGCCTCCCGACCTCTCAAGTTCTATGCTTACGCTTGCGGTCGCATTGCGGGCGTAACCATACAGAATCAATGGGAGTTGTTGCGTTTCCTGACTCGTGTCGGCTTTGCCACAACACCGGAATCGAAGCTCTGTTATCAGCGTGACGAAGTTCTCAAGCGTTACCATCATCTTGACGAGCAGCGCAATAGGCTCAACTACGACATCGACGGCATGGTGGTCAAGGTCAATTCCTTCCGCCAGCAGCAGAAGCTTGGCGAACTGTCACGTTCCCCCCGTTGGGCGATTGCGATGAAATTCCCGCCACAGCAAGAGGAAACTATCGTCGAAGACATCGTCGTACAGGTCGGCAGAACCGGCGTCCTCACTCCGGTGGCACATCTTAGACCGGTGCGGGTTGCCGGTGTTGAAGTCAAACGCGCTACGCTGCATAACTACGATGAAGTCATGCGCAAGGACATACGTATCGGCGACCATGTCATTATCCAACGCGCCGGCGACGTCATCCCCGAAGTCGTCGAACCCCTGACCGCCAAGCGCACCGGCGCGGAACGTCAGTTCGCCATGCCAGACTCTTGTCCCATTTGTGGAAGCGAGGTCGTGCGACCGGAGGGAGAGGCCAATCATCGCTGCCCAAATTCTGCCTGTCCTGCACAGGTGGCAGAGCGGATTATTCATTTCGCCTCTAAAGGCGGCGTCAATGTCGATGGTCTTGGTCCCAAATTGATCGAGCAACTACTGGCAACCGGCTTGATTCATAGTTTCGCTGATCTCTACTACCTTCAGCATAGTGATCTGGTCGATCTCGAACGGATGGCGGACAAATCGGCGAGCAATCTGCTGACGGCCATCGAAAAGAGCAAGCGGTGTGATCTCGAACACCTGATCGTCGCGCTTGGTATTAGCAACGTCGGGGAGCATGTGGCCTCGCTACTGGCGGAGCATTTCGGCTCGATCGACACCTTGTCAACCACCACCGCTGATGTTCTTGGTACTGTCGAGGGAATCGGCCCCATTGTCGCGCAAAGCATTCGCGACTTCTTCGACAACGGCCACAATCAGGAGGTCTTAGCAAGGTTGCGTCAGGCCTGGAAGGTCTTTCCGGAGTATAGCATCACCGCCGGTCCCAAACCACTTGCAGGAAAGACGTTTGTTCTGACCGGTGGGTTGCAGAAGTATTCGCGTGACCAGGCAAAGAAGAAATTGCAGACGCTCGGCGCCACTGTGACATCAAGCGTGTCGAAAAAGACGGACTTTGTCGTGGCCGGAGTCGATCCCGGCTCAAAATATGAGCAGGCATTGAAACTGAAAATCGCTATCTTATCTGAAGGCGATTTTCTCAAACTAATCGGAGAAGACTGATGTCGGACGGAAGCAGACTGCTAACTATCAATCAAGTTGCCACGCCGCTTGTGACAGTTGCGGCGCTGACTGCGCTCTGCTACTTCGCCGCGCCCATTCTTGTTCCTATCGTCACTGCGGCTACTCTGACCTACATACTTTGGCCCGGCGTTGCCACGTTGAAGAAGCTGAAGATCCCTCACGTTATGGCCGTCATCATTGTCATGCTTTTGGCCATCGTTGCACTTACCGCCATCGGGATGTTGATATACAGTGAGGCGGTGGCGTTCTCGAACAACTTGCCAACCTATTGGGGGCAACTGCAGCAACTGCGCATAGAACACGCCAAGGATCTGCCCAAGATTTTCGATTTTCTGGGACAAGACAGCGGCGGCACACTTTTGAATGGTATCGATGTGACAAAGCTTTCGGCCATCCCGAAATTCTTTTTTAAGGGCGTCGGTACGGTCTTGAGCTTTCTCGGACAGGCGATTCTCGTAATCCTGCTAACCCTATTCATGCTGTTTGAACAACCCGGGTTCCGCAAAAGGATCGTAAAATCGCTTGGAAGCGACAATGTCTCCGCCACGACCAATATCATTTCGCAGGTTTCCGCACAGATTGCCGGTTATCTTTGGGTGAGATTCGTAATCACAGTCGGTTTGGCAATCGTGTTCAGCATCGGTCTGCTGATTGGCGGCATCAACTACCCCTATGTCTGGGGACCTTTGGCGGCTCTATTGAGTCTAGTGCCGTACGCGGGCGCCTATATTGGCGCCGTACCTCCCATGATTATGGCCTACGTCCAGCATAGTTCGATCCTGCCCTCTGTTTGGGTGTTCGTGTTCTTCATGGCTGTGCAATTTGTCGAATCGAACATAATCGTGCCGAAAATGCTCGGCAGACAACTCAACATCAATTTGTTGGCACAATTGATCTCCACGATCTACTGGGGCTGGCTCTGGGGCGCGATTGGCATTGTGCTGGCAGTACCGATCACGGCCGCGCTCAAGGTCGTTTGCGATCACGTGGAGGCGTTGCATCCGATCGGTATTCTCCTCTCCGGAGATGACAATTGACCATCAAGCCGTTGCGTTTCGCCTCGGTTCTCTTTCGTCGCACCTTCTTCACTGACCGCTGCCCTTCACTGGCAGCCGCGATTTCATTCTACGCCATCTTGTCATTTGTGCCGTTCGTATTGCTGGCCGCATCACTCCTGAGCCACTTTTCTTCCTCATCCGAGCAGGCATCTAAGGATATCATCGCGTTCATCACTGACAATCTGCCACTGTCGACATCAGCGGCCATAGAGCTGATTTCTGCCACCGTCAAAGGCAAGACAATTGTCGGTATAGTCAGTGTTTTGGGCTTGCTTTGGGGCAGCATGTCGATCTTTATGGAACTTGAATACGATATGAACCGCATCTGGCGCACTGTGGAACTGCGCAGTTCCTGGCGCGCCTATCTGTTTGCGTTGCTCTGCATCCCTTTCATGATCCTATTATTGCTGATTTCGCTCGCGCTGACAGGGCTTATCAGTCTGGCAGAGCAAGGCGTAATTCCCTTGCTGCACATCCCGTTGTTGAAACTGCCTTTTGTGGGTACCGTGATCTCCTTTGTGGTTCCGATCATCGTTTCAACAATGCTCTTTGCCTGGATATATTACTTGCTGCCAAGTAAATGGAATCACTTCAAGAGTGCTCTTTATGGCGCACTGGTGGCAAGTATACTATGGGAAATCTCCAAGCTTCTCTTCGACTATTATGTTTCCCACGGTGCCCGTTTTCTCACTATCTACGGCTCATTTATGTCAATCGCGGTCATGTTTCTCTGGGTGTACTACTCCGCTTTTGTCGTTTTGCTTGGCGCTGAATTTGGTGCGCTATTGCACGAGACGACCGCACGAGGCAATATGGTCGAAGCCTTGCGGGAACCTTTGTAAGGTCTCCGTCATTCCCGCGACCGGAACTGTTGAAAGACTCCTGTCGCCCGGAATGTCGCGGCTAAAGCCGCTCCTACGACCATAGCGAACGTGCTGCCAGCGTTGCTTGTAAGAGCGACTTCAGTCGCGACCTGCTCTCTTTGACACAACTGCTCTGCTCACCAATACATCGTTACTTCTTCAAGAGACCAGAAAGCGGGAATCCGTCTGATGCTGTGTCAATACACAATCGCCGTGCTGACCAATGTCGGCACGGCGATCTATCTCCGATCTCAATTGATCTGATCTACAGCTTGTCGGCAACCGCCTTTGCCATCTCCGTCGTCGTCGCCTTGCCACCCATGTCGTACGTCCGCACTTTGCCTTCCTTAATCACCGCGGCAATCGCGGCTTCCAGACGCTCAGCCGAATTGTTCTCGCCCAGATACTCCAGCATCAACTTCGCAGCCAGCATCATCGCGAGCGGATTGACTTTGTTCATACCGGCATACTTCGGTGCCGAACCATGCGTTGGCTCGAACACGGCGTACTTGTCGCCAATGTTCCCCGACGAGGCAAATCCCAATCCACCGACTAACTGCGCGCAGAGATCCGAGATGATATCACCAAACATATTGGTCGTCACCAACACCTCATAATCCATCGGATTTTTGATCAGCCACATGCACATGGCATCGATATTGGTCTCTTCCAGTTTGATTCCGGGATACCCCTGAGCGACCTTGCGACCTTCGCGACAGAAGAGCCCCGATGTTTCTCGCAGCACGTTCGGTTTCTCGACGATAGTTACCGATTTCTTTCCGTTGGCCTTGGCAAACTCGAACGCATCGCGAATGATGTTTCGCGACGCAGTCTTGGTTACCAACCGACACGACAACGCCACTTCGTCTTCCGGCATCTCGGCAAATCGCTTCGCCTTTTTGTGCAGCTCAGCCATGACCGCCGACAATTTCTTGGGCAACGGGTAAAACTCAACACCGGCATAGAGGTCTTCCGTATTTTCACGAAAAACGGTGATATCAATGTTGTCGCGGTAGTTCAACGGATTGCCTTCATACGCCTTGCAGGGGCGCTTGTTCGTGCGCAAGTCAAATTCCTGGCGCAGCCGCACTATCGGCGACGCATACGCCAGCCCTTTGTCCTTGAGCGCAGGAACTAACTCCGCCTGCGCTTCCTCCTTCGGCTTCGAAGTGATCGCGCCGAACAACGCACAGTCCGTCTCTTTCAACAGCTTGGCCGTTCGATCCGGAAGCGGGTTGCCCTCCTTGCACCAGAATTCCCAGCCGATGTCGCCATGGAGGTACTCCGCGTCCAACTTGATCTTATCCAGCACGATCTTGGTGGCATCCATCACATCCACGCCAACACCATCACCCGGTAACCAGGCAATTCTGTATTTCGCCATACTTTGTCTCCTCTATCGATTACTTGAATTGTACAGTCAACGCGAAGCGGTGGTTGGTGCCGAGTCCAGACTTGAACGGTACGAAGGCATAGTCCACGCGCCAGATCGACTTTGCGAAACCAACTCCAAAAGTCATATTCTCTTCGTCGTAGCCAACCTTGTATCCAGCTCGCAGCGAGACGAATTCCATGATGTAGCGTTCCAGTCCGAGGTTCACTTTCACATCATCATTCTTTGGCTTCGACACCTCGATACCAGCGGTCATGTTCTTGACCTCAAGATCAATACCCCCGGCGATCGTGACCGGCACGTCAAATTTCTCTGTTTCAAACTTGGGACTGCTGCCGATGTTTCTGCCGACGAATCCAATGGACACGTTCTCCATCGGCCGGAATCGTGCGCCTAAGTCAACAAGCAGCGCGCTCGCTGTCTGCGACTCAATTCGCTCGGCTGCATATTTGACCGTGCCGCCCATGGACAGGCGCTTCGACACCGGCACGGCAACCGCACCGTAGACGAGAATATCACGCGCGTCAAAAGTCCCCAACGGCTGCTCGGTAGGCCCTTCCCGGCTCTCAATGGAACCAATCTTGAAATAGTCCAAGCCCACGGAAACTGCGCCGCCAAACAGGGGTGTTGCTACCCCCACGAATTCACGACGCGAATCAAAGATGTTCTCGTGATGCATAAAGCCAACCCAAGTTTCCTTGATGTCGGCAATCACCGCCGGGTTGAAATAGACGCCATACAGACTCGACGTGACCGCCACGCCGATATCACCCATGGCCGCATTGCGCGCGCCGGGCGAGACTTTCAAAAAACTGAAGCCCGTTTTGCCGGAATCCGCTGCTAATACCCTGACCGCTGACAGCAGGATCAGGATAACCGACACGGCGAATGATTTCTCAGACCACTTCATCTGAATCTGCTTCAAAATCCTAAAGAGAATCCGAATATCGATTCCCAGCCACCGAGGTTTTGCGCTTGTTCCACGGCAATGTCGATCGACGGCATTACCTTGCCCACCGGCACCTTGAAGCCGATGCCAAACGTCGGTTTGCCGCGTGACAGTCCAGCTCGTAACGACGCTTGCTCCGCAAGCTTGTACTCACCGCCGAAGTAGCCCCTGACTCCTCGCATCTCATCAACCTCTCCGTCAGCCGCCAATAGCAGCTTGGACTTCAAGAACAATACCGAAGCGCCAACCTTGACCAGAACCGGTACTTTGTCGGTGTGAGCAGTCCCGTAGTAACCGTATTTGCCCCAATAGTCACCGGTACTCCAGGGATATTTGGCCGCTATGTTGCGAACTACCGCCGCCAGTCGCAACAAATCAATCGGGCTACCACCCGGAAGACCGGCATCCGGCTTGAGGTGCAACATCCCGCCAACATCAAAACCGGCGGAGTTGGCCGCGGTCGTCTCTAATTTTTTGTAATAGTAGCGCACATCGCCGCCTACAGAGAGGAATCGTGAAAACCGGCGCGAGAATACGACCGAGAAGACTGCGTCCGTATTATCGAGTGTTCCGGTCGGCTCACCGCGGCTGGTCCGACCGATGATGTCCCCCATCGATGCCATCTCGGCCGACACTCCTATCGCCGCTTCACCGCGTACCGGAAACAATATCGCCAATTGCTGCAGCGACCGCTGATAGGATAGATCGCGATAGGCTCCGCCGAATGTCACGCGCTGAACCTGTGCCGCGGCACCGGGATTGAAGAACACTGCCGAAATATCGTCCGATACCGCCGTGTAAGCATTGCCCATCCCCGTCGCGCGTGGATTCATTGAAAGCTGCAGATACGCGCCCGCATAGCCGCCGTTCTCTTCCGCAAACGCTGTCGCGAACAGACCCAGCAGCAGGGCGACCAACATGTTTGTGATGTTATTTTTCATATTATGGTATCACCATGAATTTGCCCCAGAGTTTGTCGCCTCCGGAGGATTCGATAACATACAAATACACGCCCCCGGCCAAAACATCGCCTTTGCCGTTACGCCCGTCCCATCGTTCGAGGTCATCGTACTGCACACCCCCGTCTCGACTAACCCCGCTGACTACGGTCTTGACGAGGTTATTGGCGAAGTCGTACACCTTGATCGTGATATTTCCCGATTGCTTGAGCCGATAGTGAAACTTCAACGGCCCATCGGTTAGATAAGGCGAAAAAGGATTCGGCGTCACGTATGATCGTTCGTCATCTCCTGCTGTTTCCGCAATCGGATAAAACACACGCCAAATCTGCCAGTCCTCCAGATCGACGCTCCGCGCAACTCCGTCATTCGTCCCCACCCACAGGGCGCCGTTTACGTACCGGGCAGCATAGACCTCGACGTTGCCACCAATTTCCCTCCCGGTTGCCTTTTCGACAATCTTCAGCGTTTTCCAATTCGCGCCTTCATTCGTCGTCATGAGGAGCCCTTGTGAAGTTGGTGCCCATACCGTGTCTCCATTGAACTCAAAATTCCACGCGATAGCTCCGTCGGCAACCAGTTTCCATGTCCTACCGCGGTTGCTCGTGATGCAAATACCGTTGTGCTGATAATTGCTGGTGCTGCGCACTGCTGCCCAAATCACGTTCTTGTCACCGCGATGCTGCAGACCTAAAGCTGGGATGAAATTGCCGGCTATCTGTGAGTCGTTGGGAACGCTGTCGATGAGCACATACGACCTGCCAGCGTAGTCCAAGCTGTCGGCCACCAGATTGGCTTTCAGCACCAACCAATATAGCGTGGCAGACGTGCTGTCGCCATACAGACCCAGATACCCGGCGCCCTTACCTAACGAGCCGACATGCGTTTGCCAAGACGTGGCTTCCACGGCCAACACTGTGTCTGAACTGCGGATTGTGTCAGGGTAGCTCACAATCAACGGAATATTCCAGCGATCGCCGAAGTTAGTTGACTCTCGCATGCCACTCTCCGTGGCGACCCAAACCAGCGTATCTCTGAACTGCTCAACGATTCTGACTTCCGTCGGCACAATCGCAGGTGGACCATTTAGATAATGACTCCAGCTCTCCCCGTTATTGGTACTTCTGATTGTGCCGGGCCTGAAACCCGCGCCTTGCCGGATGAGATGTGTCGCCGCCCAGATTTCGTCGCCGTTGGCTGTTACCATAGTGCTGATCGATACTACTTTCTGACCGTTTGCCGTATCGTCTTGGAGCGGCAGGTAGAATACGGAATCCGGAACCGCGCGGTCCTTCAGGCGAAACACCACAATACCCGAGTCCGTACCGACGAACAACCTGACAACACTGTCGCGATCGGCGATGTGAACGCAGTGCGCTATGTTGCGCGGGTCGTCGATTGTCGTGACATTGGAGTCAAGATAGTAACGATGCCAGGACATACCTCCATCGCCCGATCGGATGACCCCTCCTTCTCCGCACGCCGCCCACACATCCCCATTCCTCTTGTTGATCGTGATTTCCTGGATCTTCTTGTTCGCGCCAACTGCCTCTTCAGGCGTCTCACTGAACCAACTTTCTCCAGCGCTTCCCGACAGCACAAACCCCAGAGATGTTTGTGACAAGGTGTCGTAGATTCCGGCGCAGACGAAACGACCCGCACCAGCGGCCACTGCCGAAATGAAGTTCCCGGGCAGACCGTTGTCAGTGTCGTAGGTATTGAAAACAAGCAAGCTGTCGCCGAACTTCGTCAGACCGCGATCAGTGGCGTACCACCAAAACTCGCCGTCAAAAGCAATGTCGTTGATGCGATTGCTTGCCAGTTTCTTGTGCTTACCGATGTAGTAAAGCCGCTGCACACCCTCTGCCGAGCCCGCCCAGACGATGACCGAGTCATCATGATACGGATCAACCAGCGCCGAAAAGTACCTTCCTGCCAACAAACTGTACGACTTCCCCTCGAAATCGTTCCTTAGCGTCGTATCTATGAAGATGTTTTCCCACGTTTCCCCTCGATCCAGACTCCGGAGCAATCCCCCATAGAAACACGCTGCCCAGAGTGAGGAATCGTATGGCGCCAGATCATAGGCCAACATGCCGGGCGACGACAGCGATTTGGAGTCGACCAACCGCCAATCATCCCCGAAATTATCCGTAATCTGTAATCCACCGCCGGCCGGAACCAGTTCACCGGAACTGGGGCTGGCAGTATCATGTGATGTCGCCACCCACAAGCGTGAGCCTGCCATCGCCAGCGCTGAGATCGAGCCGCGCGTGAATCCGTTTGTTTGATTAAACGACCTCCAGGTCGCGCCGCCGTCTCTCGTCCCCGACAGACCGTTGCCGGTTGCCAGCCAGATGTAGGTACCGTCATAGACAATATCGACAACGGTATTGTCAGCGAGCGAGTCGATTGGCTGCGACAAGTCGAAGGTCACCCAACCGAATGCCGGTAAGGGGGCAAACAGCACTGCGGCGATAATACACGTAAAGATCCAACGTATCATATTGTTCCCACCAAAACAAAAAGACCGAAATCCCACATATCAGCGAGCATTTCGGTGTTTACAGGTTTGTCGTCACTATCTATTCCTAGCGTATTTCTTCAATCCGTTAACGTTCGCTCGATAATGACTCCTCCCAGCGTAAATTAGGAATCGGCGACTGCAAGTCAAGCAAAAACAATGACGTCAAACGCTGCCTTCATGTTTAATCATCGATGCGGCCAATTCCGAGTATCGATCCAGAAGTACGCCCCAACGCAGCCCCCGGTTAGAGACTGTTATGTCTGTACACTGCAACATTTCAACTAAGTAGTTGAGTATCAAGCCACCGGCCACGATGATCTCCGCGCGATCAGGATCAAACACTAACCGCGCGCTGCGTTCTAGAGCAGTCATTCCGGAGAGATCGGTAGTTGTTTTTTCCAGCCACTCCCTTGATAGAGTCACTCCATGAATCAGCGCCGGATTGAATACCTGCCGACCCAGTTTCAGCGCCGCCAGTGTCGCTGCGGTACCGCCAACCGCAATTACATATCTCCCGCGCGGGACGGTCGCAAAACCGTCCGCGGGCAGGAAAGTCCCCAGGTGAGACATCGCCGCCTTCATCTTGCCGGCGCTCACTCTGTCGGTCAAAGCGCACGCCTCCGCCAACTTGACCGCGCCGATCGGGAAACTGTGTGCGAAGTTAATTCGATCTTCACGCCCCGACACAATTTCCGTTGAACCTCCCCCCACATCGAACACTACCCGCTCTTGTGGCACTTCGGTCAGACCTGTTGCCGCGGCTCGGTAAGACAATTCGGCCTCTGTGCGTCCATCAATGATCTCGACCTTCCAGCCATATCGACGCGCGATCTCGGCCGCCAACTCTGATCCATTGGCGGCAACGCGGAAGACTTGTGTGGCGCACACTACAATCTGTGCCACATGATAGTTGGCGATGAGACCCTGAATCCGATCAAGCGCCGCAAACTGGCGGCCAATGCCTGCCTGAGTGATGGCATTGCCGACGGCGGAACCATAAGATAGCTTGGTAGACAGTCTGGTATCGACCAGCACGCGCACCCCTCCCCGATGCTTGCGCTCGACGATCAGTAATAGCGTCGAGTTGGAGCCGATGTCAATAGAAGCGTAGCGACTCAAGATAGCGACACAGCTACTAGCCAAGCTCTTTACGAAACTTGGTCGTCAGCGCCGGCACGATCTCGAACAGGTCACCCGCGATACCGTATGTGGCAACATTGAATATCGGCGCATCGGGATCGCGGTTGACGGCAACGATCGTCCCGGAAGACTGCATTCCGACCAGATGCTGAATGGCGCCGGAAATACCTACCGCGAAGTAGAGTTTGGGATTGACCGTTCTGCCGGTCTGTCCGACCTGATATTTGTAGGCAATCCAACCGGCGTCGACAACAGCGCGCGATGCACCCACAGCGCCGGTAAGCGCCTGCGCCAGATCCTGGATCAGCTTGAAATTGGCTGGTTCCTTCAACCCACGCCCGCCGGAGACGATGATATCCGCCTCCGCCAGACTGATTTCACCACCGGTCGTTACGGCTCCGGTCTCCACAGTATAAGATGACGACAACGCATCGGCTGATGGCGAAAATGCTTCCACCGATCCGCCGCGCGAAGCGTCACCTGTCGCCTCCGCGTAAACCTTCGGTCTGAGCGTCGCAATCTGCGGCGTCGACTTGAACTTGACGGTGAGATAAGCCTTGCCGCCAAACGCAGGTCTTACGGCCTCCAGTGTGCCTTCACCGCTGATATCCAGCTTGGTGCAGTCGGGGACAATACTAACTCCCAATTGCGCCGCGAACCTGCCGAATAACGCTTTGCCGTAGAAATTGGCTGGGCCGAGTACGATCTGTGGCGACTTGCTCGCAACCAACTCCGCCAGAACCTTGGCATAGGCGTCGTCCGCAAACTTATCCAGCGCGCCGTTCTCAACTGCATAGCATACGTCCGCACCTGCAGCAAGCGCTGTTTTTGCGCACGTGTCGGTTCCCGTACCGATTACGAGCGCACCCAGTTTGCCGGACAGCTTGTCTGCCAATTGACGTCCGATATTGAGCAATTCCAGCGCCGTTCCGGACAGCACTGTCCCCTTTTTCTGGGCAAAGACTAACACCTTCAGATCGCTCACTTTATCTCTCCTTTAACTGGTTGGCTGCCATGATAGCGCTGTTGTAAACCTTTTGAAAAGGCGCACCCGCTTTCATGGCTGCCGCGACCACATCCTCATATTCAGGGCTGAATTTACTGATATTACCGCCGGAGAAGTACTTGATTCGGATCGTGCCGAACTCCGTTTCCACCGGTCTGATTTCATAGCTAAGTTTACGCCTCGATTCATTGCGCAATCGTACCCCCGCCGTTGACGATTCACGCAAGATGACTGCGGACAGGGTCTCCATCTTGTCAGGGTGACAGATCACCGACAGCAGATGCCCCGGGCGATTCTTCTTCATCAGAATAGAGGTCACAAAAACATCCAGCGCGCCCGACTCCAATAGCCGCTGCTGCAAATGCCCGATCTGCTCCGGCGTGGCGTCGTCGATATTGGTTTCGATGATCACCACTTGATCGCTCTGTAATTGCTCATCGGTTATGCCAACAATCAGCCGCAACAGATTAGGACGATCATCCAAGTCCATCGTACCTGCGCCATAACCCACGCTCTCGACCACCATATCAAATCCGGCCGCATACGAGGCCAACTCGACAATGATCGCCGCGCCGGTTGGCGTCGTCATCTCTTTGCCGTTTTCGATACGTGTCACCGGGAAGCCCCTGACGATTTCCAGCGTCGCCGGCGCCGGCAACGGGATCATGCCGTGTGCCGATTTCGTCACGCCGCTCCCGAGTAGGATTGCTGACGAATACAGCTTCTCGATGCCCAGTTTCCTGAATCCAACCACTGCGCAGACTATATCACAGATCGCGTCGATAGCTCCGACTTCATGAAAATGTATCTTTTCCATTGGCACATCATGCATTCGCGCTTCCGCCTGCCCGATCCGTCGGAAAATCGCCTTGACGGAATGCTTGGCATCATCATCGAGCCGCGAACTGTCAATGATCTTTTCGATGGCCGACAGATGCCGGTGTGGTGGGTCGGTTTCTGACGATTCAAAACGCACGGTGACTCCTGCCAAGCCTTTTTTCCTCGTCACACCGGCTACTAGTCTTACTGCCGGCAAGCCCAGAAGGTCAAGCTGCTCCTGCAAGTATTCCGGTTCACAACCGGCGCTAATGATGCTTCCGACGATCATATCCCCCGAAGCACCCGAAAAGCAGTCAAGATAGCCGATTTTCATAATGACAACAGCATCTGATCTTTCTTGGAACCTCTTCTTGTCTGACCCGAACTAGACACAGGCAGGGACTCCAATGACGAAAGGCTGAGCTTCTTGTTCTTCAAATCACTGTACTTCAACTTGAAATAGTCATAGTAGATGATCTTCCAGCCATCCTTTCGGAATCGTTCGGAAAACATCGGCATTTTGAGCTTTCGTTCAAGAAGCGCATGTCGTTCGTCAGGGAGAAGAATGTAGCGTCCGATCGCCTCTTCAATGTGAGAACCGCGCTCCAGAGCCGATGTGACTGACGTAGTGTTCTCTACCTCAAATATCGAATCCACGACCCCATTTCTGATCCACAGGACGTCAATGTTGCATACGTCTTTAAGCATCTTGCCGCGGTAGGGCAGAGTCGTGATGTCCTTGCAAGTAATAAGTGTTCTAAGCTTTCGGTCCCCTTGTGGTGTCCGACAGCTTTCCGATTGTTCTCTCTTGCCAATCCAGACCTCACATCCGAGAGCGCCCCCCAGATCAGCCAACTGCGCGATAAGCTGCGAATGCTCCGATTCCCGTTGCTTAAACGTAGATATGAGCACCCACTCACCGCCTGCCGTCTTCTCAGCGTACTCCTTAAGTGTCTCGATGATGCTCGTGCTGTCAGTAGTTAATGAATTAGGGAATTCCAGATTCACAGTGCGCCAGATTTCCGTGTAGTCGACCTTGTAGCGGCTGCTGAGAAGGCGTACCACACATTGCTCAACCCGTTCGCTCAAAGGTATCTCATGATGCTTGATAATTCCGGGATCTCTGAACCACCAGCAGTCACCCGTTGCACTTCCGATCTTCGTCGGCACCAGCACAAAAATGTCGTCGAGACTGTTCTGGAGAACCGTCTTGACATCGAATCCAGGATACAACTCATGAAAGAAACCCTCGCGTGCCAACACGGGATCTATGTAGTTGATGATGATCGTATAGGGAGTTGGCTCCCACCGCTCAGCAAGTAGCCGTTTGGTGGTCTCGATGACAATCGTGCGAAAACGAGCTTCGTCCAGGTTTTTGACGCCCTTTCCCGTCGCGTCAGCGCTTGCCCTCTGGAACCGGAGGTAGAAATCCCCGTTCGCGGAACCGAAAGGTTGCAGCAGAGACTTGGCGGACGGTCGAGCCAATTCCTGATGATGTATCTTCTGGAACTCAAAGCCGGCGAAAACGGCTGCCCTGATTGTAGCGTTTCTAACCTTAAACGTCGGATTGTGGAATGTCACCGTGAAGTATGACTGTGGCTTGAGCACTCGATGTATTTCCTTAAACGTCGACGACAACATTACGTGATAGCGCTCAAAATCCTTGTTCTGTCTTTCATTGTGGATCACTTCGTCGGTCTCAATCTTTTCAAGATAACCGCTATCGCGCTTCAACCAGCAGATCCACATGTACGACAGTTCTCCATACTGAATTGATGAATCGTACGGCGGATCGGTGAAGCAGTAGTCACATACAATTCCCTCATCCGCAAGGTCCCTAAGTGTGTCCAGCGCGGAATCGTTGATTATCAACAGATCCCTGTGATTCTTGACAAAATCTCCCGCATCTTTCGCAATAGTCTTGCCACGGAATGTCGGATTTGACTCCGCTTTTGCCTTCAAGATACCCTGATGCCCGGTGACGGCACTCTCGAATTTCTCCCACACATTCTGTTCCATATATACCTTCGCGTACCAGTAGCTGTGTTGTATCCATGCGGAACTGTACGGAGTGAAATGACCGGCCTCAGAAATCGGACACATTTTCGAACAGAGATGTACCATGGACGAAAACGCCATCTGGAGAAGATTGCGCAAGGATTGATCACCGACCTTGGCGATCTCTGCATGGAGCAAACCGAGAGAGTAGAGTGCTCTGTTAGTAAAAAGTTCATCCACGCTCCTGAAGCGCTGACGCTCCTTGAATGGCTGTCCGTCGGTGTACTCCAGTGGCTGGGTTGGGTACCAAATGCCAGAAGAACGCAGACATTCCGTCGCCTCGAGTACTCGTTCTTTGTCTGATCGGTTGGCGGCGGTGTCCTTGCGACGTTCATCGCCACACTGTGGACAAACGTACCTGACTTCATTTAGTTTCTCGTTGCCAATCAGAGGACGCTTCCAGACGAAGCACCTCGCCTCGATGAGGGAGCCGCACGATCTACATTTCGTTTCATATAGACTCACGATCTTTGGGCGCACAGCTTTTGCGATCTTAGCAAATGCTTCAAGAATTGCGTTCTCAGGAACAAAGTCGACAGTAGCCTTGAGAATTGACGTCGCAATCGGATTTATGTCAATCGCTATCGCCCGGCGGTTGTTCCGCAGCGCTTCTAAGGCGGTTACGCCACTTCCCGAAAATGGATCGATAACGATACCACCTTCCGGGCAATATGTCTTGACGAACTCGCTCACGACATTCCACGTCTTGCGAGACCAGAATTTGTGCCAATTGTACATCGGAGTATGCGCAATCGGCGGAATCTGATACTCAATGTGCTTCATGCTTTTCTATCCAGTAGGTTCAGAATTCTCAAGGAAGCCATAGCCGCTCCAAAACCATTGTCGATATTCACAACCGTCACTCCCGAGGAACAGGAATTCAGCATTGACAAGAGCGGCGCGATACCGGCAAATGATGTCCCATATCCTACCGAGGTTGGCACTGCTATTACCGGTACTTCAACCAAGCCACCGACCACCGACGGCAACGCGCCTTCCATACCCGCTACGACGATAATCACTTTCGCCTGACCCAGTTTATCCGACTGAGCCAGCAGCCGGTGGATCCCGGCCACACCGACATCATACAGCCGTTCCGGCGCATGCCCCAACGTCTCACAGGTCACGGCTGCTTCTTCAGCGACCGGAATATCAGAAGTCCCCGCGGTAACAATCAGCAAGCCCGTATGTCGCCTGGGTGACTTCTTGGTGAGATAGGCTACTCTCGCCTGCGTGTTGTACTGCAACTTCGGAAGTTTAGCTTTCAGATACTTATACTTTGCTTCCTCAAGTCGCGTAATCAATAGCGGCTCGCCGCTGGCGACAATGCGCTTGGCGATCACTGCAATCTGTGCCGGCTGTTTGCTTTCGGCGAAAATGACCTCCGGAAAACCGCAACGCTCGCGTCGGCCGTGGTCGATGCGGGCAAACCCGACATCTTCGACACCATTCTGCCTCAGCAGATGGATGGCGTTCTTGACATCGACACTGCCATCCGCAACACCAACCAGTATACTCTTGAGGTCCGACTTCTTTTTCATGCCGCGTTTTCTCTTGTAGCTTCCACCGCCGCTGCCAGAAAGCATTCGACTTCCGAGTAGGTATTGACCTGAAAGAGCCGTGGGTCAACCCTCTTGCGTCCCGTGATGCCGCGATAATACCAGCCCAGAAGCTTGCGCGATCTCTTGATCCCCGCCGATTCGCCACACAACTCGACGATCCCGCGGACATGCTCCAGACAGGTCAAGATTCTTTCTTCGTTGCCGACTTTCGGCTCCGGCTTTCCCGTATCGAGTAGCGTTCTGATTTCGCGAAACAGAAACGGATTGCCCAGCGTCGCCGTGGCAACCATGATACCGTCGCAACCGGTCTCGCCGAGCATACGCAATGCATCTTCCGCCGTCCTAATCCCGCCATTCCCGATCACGGGTATCGACACGGTCTCTTTCAACTGTCGAATATGATCCCAATGCACTTCCGGCGCAAAATGCTCGGTCTGGGTGCGCGCATGCAGACAAATATAGGACGCGCCACTTCCCTCGGCGATCTTGCCTACTTCGAGGAACGTAAAATGCTTTGCGTCCCACCCGGAACGCATTTTAATCGAGAAGGGAATCGAGATTTTCTTGACCGCTGCCGAGACAATCTGCTCCAAGAGAGGTAGGTCTTTCAATAAAGCCGCACCGCCATTTTTATCGACTACCTTATGTACCGGGCAGCCACAATTCAGGTCGATCGAGTCGAAACCCATTTCTTGAAGGATGACCGCCGCATCCGCGATCGCCTCCGGTCTGGTCCCAAAAAGCTGGCAGCCGATATTGGTTTCGCCGGGATAGCGGGTGAGAAGGTCGCAGGTGCGAAGGTTGTTTCGCACAAGTCCTTCGGCGGCAACCATTTCCGCAAATGCGTAGTCTGCTCCGCAGCGTTTGGCGATCTTGCGGTATGGCCAATCTGACACTCCAGCCAGTGGAGCCGCAAAGACCCACGGTCCGCTTCTCAAGTTTACCGGCATCATGACGAAAATATAAATGAATACGACGTGCGCAGCAAGTTGTTTAGGATTAACAAGAAACCCTCGGTAACCTGTTGAGCCGCAAGTAACGTATCTGTTTTGGCACTAAGACGGAGAAAGGAGCGCCGCCGATGCCCGAAATCGTTGTGAAGTTCTCAGAGAAGGTCATCGAACGGGTTGTGACCGAGAAGGAGCACATTTCCATCGGCCGTACCACCGAAAACGACATTGTACTCGACAATCGGGGCGTCTCGCGCAAACACGCCCAGATCGAGTTCTCCGACCAAGGAGCCGTTCTGATTGACAATGACAGTCTGAATGGCACCTTCGTCAATCAACGCAAAGTCACTGAACAGCCGCTACATGACAATGACGTCATCACCATCGGTAAGTATGATCTCGTCTTTTACGCAGATGCTCAGTCAAGCCGGAAGATGTCGGACATGGACGGCACCATGGTACTCTCCACCAGAAAACACCGGGATCTAGTCGAACAAGACCGCCAGGACAAGGAAATGGCGGGCGAAGTCGGCGGAACGATCTTGCTGGCTCTTAACGACAGGAACAAAGCGAAGCATTCTCTCGATCAGGAAACTACGACGTTCGGCAAGGCCAGTTACGTCACCGTTCCGGTACGCGGGTTTTTCGTGTCAAAACTACAGGCTAAGATCATCAAAGAAGGCGAAGCCTTCACCCTGGTTAACCTTGGTCGCAAAGACAAGACCAAAGTAAACGGCGAGCCGATCAATAGCGTCACACTCAAGAATGGGGACATTATCGAAGTTGGGAAATCGATCTTTCGTTTTATTGAAGGATAAACATGATCTATGCCCTGATATCGGATGTTCACGGCAATCTGGAGGCCCTGACAGCCGTCATGGATGACATCAAGAAACACGGTGCGATTGATGAAGTTCTCTTTCTTGGCGATGCCGTCGGTTATGGCGCCAATCCCAATGAAGTCCTACAGATTATCAATGCGACCTGCGATATAAAGCTTATGGGAAACCACGACTACAGCGCTCTGGGACTTCTTGATCCCACAGACTTCAACGTCTATGCCCAAAGTGGCATCAACTTCTCTGTATCAGTGCTAACACCTCAGTCTCAGGGAATCCTCTCGTCCTTTAGACTGATTGATAGAGTCGGTGAATTGTTGTTGGTGCATGCCACACCCGATGCTCCCGAATCCTGGAACTACTGTCTGTCAACGGCCGAGGCCAATCGTCAATACGAAACATTCGAAGAACCGATCTGCTTTATCGCTCATTCGCATCAACCGCTGATCTTTAGACAAGATCCTTTGGACGAATGCGACATGCTAACGAACCAAGAGCTGAATCTCGGCGATGGTTGCCGGTACATCGTCAACATCGGTTCGGTAGGTCAGCCCCGCGACGGTGATCCGCGCGCTTGTTATGCCGCTTATGACACCATTTCGCAACGCTTGCAGTATCGTCGCCCGTCCTACGATATCGAAGCGGCCCAAGCCAAAATGCGCGCTGTAGATTTACCCGCGTTCCTCGTCGAACGACTGGCAGCGGGGAGATAGCAAAGATGTCTGCAAAACAATCTTTCGTCGACAAGTTGCTAAGCAAATTCAAGAGCGGAATCCTCTATTGGCTTCTAACGCTGCTGGTACTGGTAATCTATGTGCAGAATCTGTCCCCCCTGGAACAACTCGAGCTTAAGATCGAGGACAAGATCCGCGCGACCAGAACACTCCAACCGGACAGGAGCGCCATCGCCATCGTCGCGATTGACTCACGTTCCATCGATCAGGTTGGCAAATGGCCTTGGGATCATGGTCGTCTCAGTGACCTCTTGATCACGATCTGCGACTATAAACCAAAAGCCGTCATGCTTGACATCGCCTTGACCGAGCGCGTACAGGAATACATCCAAGGTCACTCGAGCCAGCTGGCGCAGTCGATCTCCGAATGCGGCAATGTGATCGAGCCGTTCGATGTCGTCGTGGGCGCGCATGGCAACCTGTCGCGTGAGGCGCCAGAGTACATGGTTCCCTCTTCTACTTTGCCGGCGCCCGATATGTCTCTGGATGAACTGCCGAAGGCTATCGCCGCATTTGTGCCACCGGGCATATTTGCCTCCAAAGCCCGCGCCGTCGGCTTTCGCTTCTATAAGCCCGATAGCGACGACAAAATGCGTTTCGCCAATCTGATGATCAACTACGATGACAAAATCTATTTCTCCACGCCGCTGCAATTGGCAAACGCCTATCTGGGCAATAGCCCTGCCGACCTACGGCTGACATCAGACGGCCGCCCGATCCTTGGTGGCAGGCCGTTGCCGGTTGATAAGAGCGGTCGGATGATGGTCAATTTGCCAACCGATTCGCTGGCTTATCCCATGTTCTCGGCTATCGACATTCTGACGGGCGATGCTGATCGCAACTCCGTATCTGGAAAGGCCGTCGTTTTGGCGGTGACAATTCCCGAAGTTCTCGAGACTTTCGAAACCGGCACCGTTGGAACGATTCCCGCCTACAATTTCTATGCGGCGACCGTACAGAACCTGATTTCGTCTACCGCGCCATCGCGTATGCATTTCCCGATACCGGTCGATCTACTGCTAATTCTGGCAATCGGCGTTTTTGGCGGGTTGGTGCTGCCACGGATGGCCTTGATGTATCGCCTGATTGCCCTATTCATTCTGGGTTTCATCATTGTTAATATCAACTTCGTGCTGTTCAGCGCTTCCAATGTTGTCGTCAACATACTCTATCCGACAATGACCGTGCTTTTCTTCTTTGGTATATCGTTTGCAGTCAAGCCGATTGAAACGCTGCCCGTGCCCAAACGTTTGAGCAAAGGCATTGATCTTGCCAAACTATTGGGTGACGTTCCGCCGATTGCCGTGCAACACCAAGGAGATCGCGAAATTGATTTCGACGAAACTCCTACTCGCATCCTGCAAGATGAGCCACTGGCGCCAGAAGTTTTCGAGGAAACCATTCGCCTTGATTTTGAAGCAATGCGTAGTGGTGGAGACTTGATTCCCGCATCGGAATATGCAAAACACGACAAGAGCAGTGGTCGGGTCAAAGCGACATCGCCCGCGCCTGTCACCTCCGATCCGTCTCTGCAGGAACCGGCGACGCGAGCTTTTATTCCCGATCTGCTTGATGTCGATATGTCCAAGATTCCTCAGCCTGAAGCTAGGGCTGACGCCACTCAACCGACTCCCGAGGAAGAGTTGATTTTGACTCCGGAAGAAAAGCAGGCCTTCGCCGTCAGATTCTCCACTGAGGGGCAACCGGTGTCATTCGGTCGTTATCAAGTGATTGAACCGCTCGGCATGGGCGCAATGGGGACAGTCTATAAGGGTAAAGACCCCTCGATTGACCGTCTGGTTGCGCTCAAAACAATCCGTCTGGACGCCATTGCCGATCCGTCCGAGATCAACGAGCTTAAGGAGCGCTTGCTGCGCGAGGCCAAGGCCGCCGGCAATTTGTCGCATCCGAATATCGTCACGATCTACGACTTCGGATTGCAGGGCAACCTGCAATACATCGCGATGGAATACATTGACGGCTACACCCTCGAATCAGTGCTCAAACGCAATCTCCATCTGAACTATCGTATTATTGCGTCAACCATCATACAGGTTTGCTCGGCTCTGGAGTATGCGCACAAGATGGGCATCATCCATCGCGACATCAAGCCGGCAAACATTATGGTAATGGAAAACTTCCGCGTCAAGGTGATGGACTTCGGTATCGCGCACTTCAAGTCGTCGTCAATGACCCAAACCGGCATCGCCATGGGTACGCCGAACTACATTTCCCCTGAGCAACTCAAGGGAAAAGAAGTCACCCCGAGTTCCGACATTTTCTCACTCGGTGTAGTGTTATACGAACTGCTCACACACATCAAGCCGTTTACCGCTGAAAACATTTCGGCCCTCGTTTACAAGATCACTAACGAAAATCCGCCACCGCCATCGACGCTTGATCCCAAAGTTCCTCCGCTTTTTGATTTGGTACTAAAGAAGGCATTGGCGAAAGATCCCGCGGAACGTTATCGTAGCGCCAAGGAAATGGCTAATGCGCTCGAAGACTTTACCGTTACGCTCGGCAAGAAACCGGCAATGGTGTAAGGCTGATTCGCTTACTCAATTGCTACCCGGGTTCCAATCTAACCGTAGTTCTTGATATCGTAGGAATAGCTGTCAATTAGGCGTCGTTCCGTCGCCAAGTGTTCTGTTAAGTATTGTCCACAGTTGCTGCCGATCAAATTCTCCTCCATTTCACCGATGCTCACTATCACTTCATAGCCCGCGCTACGAAGCCCGGCGACGATCCCACAGCGAGTTTCGTCCCAAGAAGAGTCTATTTGCGAGACTAAGTCGTTGCGTGCAGCGGCGTAAGTTGGGTTCAGCGGCGTGAGCTTCACCAGAAACCTCTCGGGGTCGAAATGCTTCTGAAGCTCCTCCGAATTCACCGGCATACCGCGGACAAGAGCAAAGTTGAGCGTGATCTTCCTATCAGTTGGCTGCCAGAACTCGCTGCAGTACCGGGCTATCTGGGCCAGATCCCACCTATTCACCGGCATGAGTCTGTCCCTCAGTTCCCGGTTAGTCGTGTGGATGGAAAACTGCAGTTGGAAGTTGCCGCAGCTATACATGTCTTTCTTGATTCGAAGCAGCTCCCTAAAGAAGCTGCTGGCTCCGGCAGGAGCAATCGTAGAAATACAGGGAATCAGACCGGGGACGTCGTACCGTTGTGGAAGCTCCTCTAACACTTCCAGCACGCTGGGGTTGAAGGACGGTTCTCCCATCCTGGCGAACTGCACCTTGAATTTTTCGACGGGAATCTTGCCGTCAGGAAACTTACTCTTGACGAGGAAATCCAACTGATCGAATATCTCCTTCTTGGATAGTCTTCCGCGATAGTGACCGCCGGCGTCACACATCGGACATTGCACCGGACAGCCGAATAGCGTGGAAACGATGAGCACCCACTTCTTGTCTCTGGGCAACGGCGGCTGCACCGATTCAACCATTTCAACGAGTGAGCCGTTATCGAATTCCGCGATATAGACACTCGCGATTGAATTGCTTCCGGTTGACGCCTTGATTCTCATTGTTTTGTGGTCCTCTCGCATTCCGGCTTGTTCAGCTTGGCGCCGATTTTCATGGCCGCCATAATACCGTCTCCTACGGCAATGGCGGTCTGCCGGAAATTCCCGTTCTTGACATCCCCCACAAAATGGATGAGGCCCTTCTGTGCCAACCGGTCGAGACTCGCCCTCCCGTCTTCGGGCAGAAAACAAAGTTGCGGCTCTCTACCGATTGCGGAGACCAAGTGGTGGGCTTGTAGCGTCATCAGTTCCCCTTGTTGCATGCATTCAATGCAGATCTGATTTGCGTGGAGGCCTGTGATTCGCAAAACCCTTGTGTTATCGAAGTATGAAATCGCGGCCGTATCGCAGGCTCTTTGCCACAACAGGGGGATGCAGTTTACGCTATCTCCCCGATTAACGATGATTACCTCATTGCTCGTGCCAAGATTCAGAGCATAGTCAAAAGCGGCATCACCGGCCCCAACAATAACAATGCGCTTTCCCTTTTCGCGGAGTATGGAACTGATGTCATAGCAGATCGCTTCCCGAAACTGCGGGGGAAGCTCCAAGTCACTCAACTCGATAGGTCTGGTACCTGAGGCAATCACGACAATCCCGGGGTAGAGTGTGTGCTCCTTGGTCGTAACAACAAACCTCTCATTTTCGAAGCAAAGACTGACTACTTCTTCGAACAGAATATCGGCCGCGGAGTTTCGAAGTTGCTTCTCGAAAAGATGCACGAGGTTAGGACCGGAAATCCCCTGCGGAAATCCGAGGTAGTTTTCCACCAGATTGGCGCTTCTAAGAAGCCCCCCGATTCTGTTCTTCTCAAATACCATTACTTGCAAACCATAGCGCCGAAGTTGAATCGCTGTCGCGATTCCGGCGGGGCCGGCGCCAATGATGGCTATTTCGTCGCTTCTCATCACCTTATTCCAGCTCCGCGAGCAGCTGCTTTGTGAGCACCAGCGAGGCAAACCCATGCGCGAGGTTTAGGAGCGTGGCTCGATGCAAATCTGCGTTATAGGTGGCGGTACCATCAACCACAAGAACGGCTTCATATCCCCGAACAAAGGCGGATCGCGCTGTCGTCTCGCAACAGAGGTTAGCGATCAGACCACAGATTACCAACTGCCGTACTTTCCGTGTCTCCAGAATATTCCCCAAGGCGGTGTTGTGGAATGCGTCATACTGGGTTTTTTCAAGGACAGTGCCGTTATCGTCGTTTAGGCACTCCGTGATCCGACTCATGGGGTTGTCCCTATCAATCAGTTCTTTCCACCAGCGCCCCATCATTCCGGCGTCGTCAGGCGAATTGATGTGCCGTGTGAAGATGATATGTTGCTGGGCAGTTGCGAACGCTTGCTTCAACATTTTTACAGCGGGAATGATCGCGGGTGCGCTCGGCACGAAGGCATGAGAGGATTCCTGCAGGAAGTAATCCTGCATATCCACAATGAGCAGAGCAGTACGCCCCCTTTCAAGACGCATTTGATGCCGCCGGACGATATTATCTATTCCCATCAGCATCTGCGCCGCTTGCTCCTCGACCCTATCCGGTGTGAAATATGCTTCTTTCATTTGAGATCTGACTTATGTCTTCTTGGCAAACCGGACTTATGATAACCCTTTCCGCAGCACCAAGGCATGACTATGCCAGATGGCTGGCATGGCCGCAACCTCAAAACCTTGTTGCAGCGCCAGTTCGCTCGTCTGACGGAACCCTTCTGCAGACACGTGCCCCGTTGGTTCGGCCATGAGAAATAACCCGCCGCCTTTGAGCGACTGCGCTATCGAAAGAATCGCAGCAGCGCTATCTGGCATTTCATGAAGCACGGCAAAGGCCAGAGCGACGTCCACGCTATCTGCCAGATCATCAATCTTCAGCGACGTGCTCGAACAAATGCGCGTCTCGATTCGACCGGCCAGTCCGGCCTTTTGCGCCCGGCGTCGCAGTGAACGAATCATCTTCTCCTGAAGATCAACCGCTATCACCCGACCCTGATCTCCTACCAGCTTCGCCAATGGCAACGTAAAGAAGCCCATAGCGCTTCCCACATCCATCACACTCATCCCCTCCTTGACATACGGCTTCAATATCTTCTCAGGGTCTTGCACCCAACGCCGTAACGAGTTGGCAAGAAAATACCCCATCCACCAAGGACATACGCGTTGGCCGGACATACTGATCCTCCTTCTGACGAAATTACGAACATCTGGGAGCTTCGTACTTACGGCTTGTCGTTCTTGAATAGATCTTCCGCCAGTGACAGAGCCACGCCCGAGAGCATGACCTCCACACCGAACTTAGAGAAGTCGGACGAGATCAGATCGCTATTGACCTCGGCGTAAAGCGAACCGGCGGCTTCACGTTCCACAACCAGTCCGGAGAGACGCCCTTCACATTCAGCGACAAAGGTTACTTCGCCGAGTTCTTCGCTGACAACATAGCCCGAACAGTTGTGCAACTGTAAATGCGCGCCACCGGTGTAAACTACAATCAGAGCGCCGCGCTTGTTGCCGAGAGCCGTGTCGGGGTAGATTTCCAGTACGAGGCTGCGCCTTTCTTCGGCCTGAACGACTTTGATGCGGTGATGATCGGACTCCCAAACCGCTTCCGGCGACCCGAGAATCCCCGTGATCTTGTCGATATCTTCCTTGGTGAACATCTATTCCTTTTTACCGCTACTGTTATCGCTTTTCGTCACTTTTTCGTCACCCGGCGTCGGTTTCATCACCTCATCAGAGGTATCCTTCATCGCCTTCTTAAAATCGCGAATTCCGCGACCCAAACCCTGCGCGATGTCGGGAATTTTCTTGGCGCCGAACAGGAGCAATATAATCAGGAATATGACAAGTAGTTCCTGCATTCCGAGTCCACCAAACATCTTCTCCTCCAATAGTTAGATATACCACCAACGAAAGTAGATCACTACCATCACCAAGAATAATACGCTGACAAAATTGATTTTGAACATAAATCCGAGCGTGAAGTTAATCGCGAAAAAATCAACCGTAAAGGGTTTGATTCCTATCTGCAGGCTCTCCTGAAAGAGAGTCTTGGCAGCGCCGTCCGGAAGGAATTTGCCGATGATGTCCCCTACCAATCCACCCACCACGGCTGCCAGTATCAGGGAGACTATTAGAAAGACAATTTCGCTGCGCTTCAAGCTGTCACTCCTGACGCGGCATAAGCGACAATAGACTGAAATATCCCCAGACCATCGGCGGACCCCAGAAGCGCCTCGCTGGCTCGTTCCGGGTGCGGCATCATTCCAAAAACGTTGCGCGTTTTGTTGCAGATACCGGCGATGTTATTGGCACTGCCATTCGGATTTGCCTTGTCAGTAACTTCGCCTGTCGACGTGCAGTAGCGGAATACAACCTGACGATTTCGCTCCAATTCCTCCACATCCGCTTGATACCAGTAGTAGTTGCCGTCGGTGTGCGCAATCGGGATTCTTAGCACGTCACCAACGTTGAGCCGGTTTGAGAACGGCGTCTCGTTGTTGTCGCAGCGCAGATAGACATGTTTGCATATAAACTGTAGCGATCGGTTACGTAGCATGGCGCCGGGCAGCAACCCGGACTCCAACAATATCTGAAACCCATTGCAAATTCCAATTACCAGCCCACCATTGTTGGCATACTCGATAACCGATCCCATGACCGGTGAATAGCGGGCAATCGCGCCGGTACGCAGGTAATCACCATACGAAAAACCACCCGGCAAGACGATACAGTCAAGACCAGAGACATCGCTGTCCTTGTGCCAGATGAACTCGACCTCTTTCCCCAGTTGGTCCTTGACCACCATGTAGCTATCATAGTCGCAGTTGCTCCCGGGGAATGTAACCACGCCAAACTTCATCCTACGATTCCTCAACCGCGAAAGTTTCGATCACCGGATTCGCCAGCACTCTGCGGCAAATCTCTTCAGACTTGGCGCGAACATCATTGGTGACTTCCGGTTTGAAAGTCAGTTCGAACACTTTTCCGGAACGCACCTCCACGACGTCATCAAAGCCAAGCTGTACCAACGCGTTGCGAATAGTGACCCCTTGCGGGTCCAGCACACCGTCTTTCAGACTGATATGACAGACAACTTTCTTACTCTTCTGCGACATGAGACCTGTCCTTTCTGATCCTGTGGCTGCTCCCCGCCATGATTCGCCAACCCTCCTTCACAACACCGAGGAGGATGTACAATGCCACGCCGGGAAAAATCATCATCCTCGGCTTGATCAACACCGCCACCAAGAATACAAAAACTCCCAGCGCCTTCAAACGATTTTCTGTAGTGTCAAACTTCTCCGGCAGTGTGTCATAAGCCACCGTGGAAACCATCAGTCCGGACAGAGCTATGACCATAGTCACAAAGAACTCCGGGTATTGAATTTCTTGGAAATACTTCATGCAGAGAATGATGTACGACGCGATCGCAACCGCTGCGGTCGGTATTGGCAGACCAAGATACCGCGCTTTGCGGTGGGGGTCGGATATGACGTTGTACCGAGCCAAACGAAACGCGCCGGTCATCATGAAAATCACCGCCACAATCCACCCCATGTTATTGTCAAAATCAGTCAGCACAGAAATCGACGTGAGAAACGCCGGCGCTACACCAAAACTGACGATATCTGCCAACGAGTCAAGTTCCTGCCCGAACTTGCTGGTTGATCGCGCCAGACGCGCGACTCTGCCATCGAGCGCATCCATAAACGCGGCCAGTATGATCAACCACGCCGCCCGCGCCAGATTGCCGTTGTGTGCTGCCATTATTGACAGGAAACCACACAAGAGATTCCCCATCGTGAAGGCGCCCGGGAAAATGCCCCGGAAATTAGCTATTCTGTTTGAACGATCCAATGATACTCTCTCCCCCCTTGACGCGATCACCAACCTTGACGTTGACACTCACATTCGGCTCCAGAAACAGGTCAATCCGCGAACCGAAACGAATCAGTCCAAACCGTTCGCCGCGCGTCACGGTATCGCCATTATGCAGGTAGCAGACAATGCGGCGCGCGATGATTCCCGCCACCTGACAGAACTTCACCGTGCCCTGTGATGCTTGTATGGTGATTTCGGTTCTTTCGTTTTCAGTCACTGCCGCTCGCTCAAACGCCTTGAGGAATTTCCCCGGTTTGTGCTCGGCGCTGATCACCTTGCCCGACACCGGTATTCGGTTGACGTGCACATTGAACACCGACAGGAAGATCGAAACCAACGTCCTTCTGTTACCGTTATCGTCAGCTATCTGCTCAATAACAATCACCGTGCCGTCTCCCGGCGAGAGGATGAACTCGTCTCCGGACGGCGGTACCCGTTTGGGATCGCGGAAGAAATAAGTCACGAAGAGCGCCAGTGCCAGAAGGAAGACCGCCGCGATCACCATCGCCACGGCATGAAACAACGCATATACTCCCACGGCAATTAACAGCGCGAACCATGTGGGGAGAACAAATGGCATCCCTTCGCGCGCGATCATCCCAGACACCTCTTATAGATCTTGTCCACGTGCCGGAAATAGTACTTCGCGTCGAAGCATTCGGCGATTTCTACCAGCGTAAGGTATTTCGTGATCTCCCGATCGGCGGCCACCAGATCGATAAACCGACCTTGTCCGGCCCAGGCCGCCATAGCATTACGCTGTACGAGACGATATGCCGTCTCGCGCGAACCACATTTCTCCGCGAGCTTCAGAAGCAACCGGCCGCTGTATACCAGCCCGCCGGTCAAATCGAGATTTCTCTGCGCATTCTTGGGATAAACCAATAGCGTATCCATGACGCGACTGAACTCCTTAAGCAGATAGACGATTAGAATCGTCGAGTCCGGCAGGATGATTCTCTCGACGGACGAATGCGAGATATCGCGCTCATGCCACAGCGGTATGTTCTCCAACCCCGCTACCAGATTTCCACGCAGCACTCGTGCCAATCCGCTGATCTTTTCGCACGTCACCGGATTGCGCTTGTGCGGCATGGCCGAGGAACCCTTCTGTCCCTTGGAGAAACCTTCTTCCATCTCCAGTACTTCGGTGCGCTGTAACGCGCGAATCTCTACCGCAAACTTCTCCAACGATGCGCCGAGGAGCGCAATGGCGGACAGAAATTCGGCATGACGATCGCGCTGGACGATCTGAGTCGAGATCGGCGCAGCTTCGATCTTGAGTTTGCGGCAAACAGCCGCCTCGACCTTGGGATCAAGATTCGCGAAATTGCCGACCGCGCCGGAGATTTTTCCGACACCAACCTGCTTCGTCGCATGTATCAGCCGCTCCTTCTGCCGCAGCAGTTCCTGATGCCACATGAGAAACTTGAGTCCCATCGTGGTTGGTTCAGCGTGTACGCCATGTGTTCGTCCGATCACCGGCGTCATCTTGTATTTCACCGCCTTCTGACGCACCTTCTTGACTACGACATCCAGTTCCCTGAGTATGATCTCGCCCGCTTGCTTGAGAATCACCCCTTGAGCCGTGTCCACCAGATCGGAAGAAGTCATTCCATAGTGCAAGTATTTGGCAGCAACGCCGGCTTTTTCCGAAACGGACGTCAGAAACGCGATCACGTCGTGCTTGACCTCCCTTTCGATCTTCTCAACGCGACTGATAGAATAGGTGGCTTTCGCCCTGAGTTGCCGGTAAGCCAACTTGGGTATCATCCCCATCTCAGCCTGCACCTGTGCCACCGTCAATTCGACCTGCAGCCAGGTGTCATATTTGTGCCGGTCGGTCCAGAGACCACCGATTTCCGGCGTCGTATAGCGCGCGATCATCTATTCTTCACTTTCTCCCAATCCGCGAGAAACTTCGCCAATCCGAGGTCGGTCAGCGGATGTTGTATCAACTTGTCAATGACATTAAACGGCATCGTGCAGACATCCGCGCCAATCAGCGCCGCCTGCACTACATGCAGCGGATGGCGCACCGACGCCACCAGAACTTCCGTCTCGAAAGCATAATTGCCGTAGATCCCAACGATTTGCTCGATCAAATTCATGCCATCTTCGGAAATGTCATCCAACCGCCCGATAAACGGTGACACAAACCGGGCTCCGGCTTTGGCCGCCAGAAGCGCCTGCGTCGGCGAAAACACCAACGTCATGTTTACGCCGATTCCCTCCTCTGCGAAAGTCTTGGTCGCCTGGAGACCAGTCTTGATGCACGGCACTTTCACCACGATATTCTTGTGAATCGCTGCCAGAGTTCGCCCTTCGCGCAACATCCCCTCGTAGTCAATGGCAGCTACTTCCGCCGAAATCGGCCCGTCGACGATCTCGCAGATTTGTTTGAGAATATCCTCAAACCTGCCGGTCTCTTTTGCCACCAACGAAGGATTGGTTGTAACACCATCCAGCACTCCCAGTGCGGCGGCCTGCTTGATCTCCCCCACATTCGCCGTATCAATAAAGAACTTCATTATCTCCTCCGGAATTACCTTATCTTCACTTTCATCAGATACAGACCTTCCGCCGGCGCCGGGTATAACGCCCGTTTCTCGGCTGGATTCTTCAGAATCAGCTCGAAATCACGACGGATTAGTCGTCCCGCTGCCACTTCAAATTGCGCTCCCACCAGAAACCGCACCATGTGATGCAGGAACCGGTCGCCTGTAATCTTGAAATATAACTTCTTGCCGATCTTTCGCCAAGTGGCATCTTTGATCGTACAGCGGTTGTCACTTTTTAGCGATTTTCGCACGCAAAAACCGCTGAAATCATGCGTCCCAACCAATAATTCCGCCGATTCCGGCAATACGGAGAAATCTACCGCGCTCGTGTATTGCCACCACCGGTCCTGAAAAAAAGGGGAGGTGCCGAGAACGACCTGATACCGGTATGTCTTCTCATAGCTGCACCGACGGGCGTTGAACTCCGGGGCAACCTCTTTTGATGCCAGTATTTGTATGTCACGCGGTAGTTTCGTTTGGATCGCCGGCTGAAATTTGGCGGCCGGAATAGTCGATGACGTTTTGAAATTGGCTACGTAATCCTCGGCGTGCACTCCCGCATCCGTACGACTGCAACCGATGAGCGAGACGCACTCTCCCGTAACCGCTTTGATGGCCTGTTCGACAACGCCCTGCACGGAAGTTTCGTTTTGCTGGCGCTGCCATCCGGCATAGTTGGTGCCGACAAACGCCAGCCGCAGCATGATATTTCTCACAGGGCGATCCACAAAATCACTCCTCCCCAGACCACGGTCGTCATTAGAAAAACATAGTCAGCGCCAGCCAGCGGACGGTAGCCGTAAAAAGTACGTTCCGCGCTGACGCCCCAGCCGCGCACGGTCAGCGCGTCCGCAAGGATATCGCTCTTGCGGATGGCTGCCACCGTAACCGGGATTAGAAGCGGAGCTATTTTCTTTGCCCGCATTATCAAACCGCCGTCGAATGTCGCTCCGCGGGCTTTCTGGGCGAACACGATCTGGTGATATTGCGCAAAGATCGCCGGCACAAATCTGATGGCCACCCAAAAAGACATCCCGATACCGTCCATTGCGCATCCCAGTCTCTTGAGGGGCGCCAACAGTCGCCAAAATCCCAACGCAAAATCATCGGGTGAAATCATCTTCGTCAGGCAGATGGCCGCCATAAGAAACAACGCCAATCGCCAGCTAAACAAAAGCCCCGCAATCAGCGCTTCCTGCGTGATCGGCAACCCCAGCATGCGGGCAATGACGATCTGTCCCGTGCGATTGAACAGCAGATGCAGCGTCAGCGTGACCGCCGCCATCACCAGGAACATTGCCAGGAATCTCTTTAGGTCAACCCAGGACAGCCGCAACACAACGCAACCGACAGCGATGGTCAGTGTCAAGAACAGATAAGCAACGGGATCGAGCAGGACGGCAATCAGTACTACCGCGATCAATCCAGCGATGATTTTCATCCGCGCGTCGATGCCGGCAACCCATGTCGCGTTGGCAGTGTTAGCAAGAATGAAAGGGTAATAGTCGTTCAAACCCATGCGCTCCTTCCGGAGTGACAATAATAGCGGTCACCCGGTCGGATGTCAATTGCGCTGGAAAAATGAGGGTGATGACGGAAATAGGTAGGATTTCTCGGACCGGACAGAACTGATCTGTCCGATCCGAGAATATCAGCTTCTACTTGGTTAAGACCATTTTCTTGGTGATGGTTTCTATCCCGACTGTCAAGCGATAGAGATAGATGCCACTTGGCTCGGCAGTTGCATCAAATTCCGTGGTGTAATTTCCGGTTCTGGCCATGCCTGATGCCAACGTCGCTACTCTCTGTCCGATGATATTAAATACATCAAGGGAGAATCGCTCGCCGTTCGCCTTCGGTCTGATCTCGTAGCGGATCATCGTCACCGGATTGAAGGGATTGGGGAAGTTCTGGCTCAACTCAAATGTTGACGGCAGTGGCAAATCGCTGTAATCATCGTCGATGCTCGTTGCCTGACTGGAGGAAAGAAAGTCCAGCGCTCTCTGGATCACCGTCTGACGCTTGGCAAAACCCGTCTTCGTGTTGACGACTGCTTCCAGTCCGAATCCGCAGAACACTACTCGGTAACCTGCCGGACTGGCAAATGCAGTCGCGGCCGCTCCCGCAAAAGGCGACTCGTAGTTGAAGGGACGATTGGCGCCGGGAAGCACGTCCAAGATGTCTGCCGATGCCTGATTCGAAGCCCCGTCATAGGTATAGACCCACAGGCTATCACCCATACCGATCGGTTCCAGCGGCGTGCCCGAAATTCTCGACGGAGAGCAGTTATCAACGAAGCTGGCCTTGAGGTAGTCCCGCAGAAACGTCGAGTCAGCAGATGTCGACAGTTGTTCCGCTATATTCTGTCCAGTCAAGAGAAGGCATCCGCCCCGGTTGAGAAAATTGCGCAGAAGCGTGACTCTGGCTGCATTAAGAACATCCGGACGATTGTCGCCGGTGAACCAAATGACGTACTGATGTGAGTACATGCTGGTGGTATCGGGCAGAGAAGTGTGCGTAGCATCCCAATAGTCATAGGGAATATCGAGACTGTCAAGGGCGGACTTGTAATAAGACTCCCGATTCATCGGATTTCCTAGCGAACTGCCACCGTCATCGTCGACCAACAGGACTTCTACACCACCGACGTACTTATAGAAAGTGGTTAGGAAGGTGTCAGGCGGAGATGTCGTCGTTATCGTCAGATCGAACTTCGCATTCGTCGGCTGCATTCCGAGAGCCAGCGTAAAATCGACCGGCGCAGTTGAGTCACTCTCTACCTGTCCGCTTACCATACTGCCGAACGTATTCTGGCTGGAATTGAAACTGATCCCCGGCGTTGACGAAGTCACTTTTGCCGTTACTCCCGTCACGCTCTTCCAATAATTCTTGATCGTATAGTACAGTCGCACTCTCTCGCCCGGCATCAGCACTCCGTCGCCGTTGCCATAAGTGGCATCATTGAATGACTTGGAGGTCATTTGTAGGTTTAAGCGACTGAAAGTTGCATCGAGGTTGAACTTCACGGTCTTGGCCGTCGTGTTTTGCGTGATATTCCAGACCGCAGCCTGATTCGCAATCCCGTAATATGATGCCGTGCTGGGATTCGTCAGGTTCGTAAACTCGTTGTAGAGATTTGCCGGTCCGGGAAAGACATCGTAGGCATCGCCATCATTGTTTTTTCCGGCTTCAAGATGATTCAGCCCGTCCGCCTGCTCGACCGATACGTGCCAATGGCCTCGACTAATATCATTCGAACCAGAGAGATTATCGTCACAATGGAGAATCAGCAAACCTGGGCCGGGCAGATTTCTGTCGAAACCGGTCTGCTGGCGGTTTTCCACGAGAAAGTATTCCTTATAACCTCCACTCGCCAGAAGTATCCGGTAGCGCAGCGTGTCGTTTACCGAGCTTCCCATGATTACGTTGACGAGATTGGGGTCACCATAGCTAATCGTTATGCACTTGCCAAAGCCCAGTTGGTTCTTGCACCAGGCGTCCAGATGCGCCGGCCATTGGCCATTGCCGTTCCATGATCCCGAAGCCATCAGCGACCAGTAACCCACGCCAGCGAGCTTGGAATTGCCGATGTCGTACAGATCGGGCAAAGTGAGAATATGGCCGAACTCATGACAATAGACACCAACGTAGGTGGCGTGTCCAAACTCCTCTTCCGGCCCGACCAGATACGATCGGACGGTCACGCCGTCGCCGGTAGGATAAGTGGTCGACGAACGATGCGACCATAGGGCATGCGTATCCCCACCTTCTTCAGCGCCTTTTCCGGCATGAACAATGAAAACGGCATCAACACCGAATTGCGAGTTCTGGTAGTCGGCGAAGTTAATAGTAGGATCGGCCGCCGTGAGCGCATCCATGACAAGCGTCTGCGCATTCGGAGTTGTACCTTGCAGACCGTAGTTACTGCCTACGTACTCCGAATAGAGTCTGGGCATTCGATACCACCCGAAGACACCTCCTTCAACCTCCAGCTTGCCGTAAGAGTTTTCGAGATAGAAATCGGTCAGACTGCGAGGACTAGTAGGATTACTGCTGAACAGCAGGTCTCGGAAATAAAATGTGTCCAGCCCACTAACACCCGCATTGGCGGGATTGTCAGAAAAATCCACCAGAATCACAACGACCTTCATCGTCGAAACGCCATTGGCATCAAGCGTTGCGCTCGGTTTGAAAAGGGCGTCCTTACTTGCGGCCGCCTCCAATTGCTCGTGCCACTGCCGGAACTGCTTGGCAAATGCCTCCCAGGCCCCTTCGCGTTCCAATTTCTCCCGCAACTGCGGGGAAATCGTCAAGGCCTGAACGTTGCAAGAACTGAGAGCCAAGAAAACAAGCAGAAAAACTGCAATCAATCGTGTCATATTACCTCAAAACCTTGCCCTGGTGATGTCATCGGAGTACTCGAAGTCATATCCATCTCGCTTAATATACGCCCATTCGCCCGATTCATCCATTGCTATTTCAGCAACACCATCCTGCGCGCCTGTGAACTGCTACCAAAGCTCAGGCGATAGAAGTAGACGCCACTAGCGACGTTATGGCCGCTATCGTCCTTGGCATCCCAGGTTACAGTCTGATTGCCTGCTGGTAGCCCTTGCAGATCGAGGCTCTTGACCGTACGACCGAGAATGTCGATGATCTCAAGCCGGCAGTCGCCCCTCGAAGGCAAGGAGAAACTGATCGCCGTCTCGGCGTTAAACGGGTTGGGGTAATTCTGGTTCAGTGAGAACACTCTTGGCAAATCGGCATCGCCGCCGTCAGTGCCTGTAGCCTGATTGTAGCGCGCTTCACCCTGCTGTAATGCCAGGCGGATTTCATCGATACTGTTTCCCGAGGCGATGACCGCCGCCATTTCAATCTCACCACTGCTGGCGACATCA
>Ga0315273_10000329_pt1 | contig 47693 bp, 33 predicted proteins | sample YL17G02_0_MG_FD_205753 | JGI IMG/M metagenome (GOLD analysis project Ga0315273, IMG submission 205753) | Sediment microbial communities from Yellowstone Lake, YNP, Wyoming, USA - YL17G02_0 | ecosystem: Environmental > Aquatic > Freshwater > Lake > Sediment | place: USA: Wyoming | collected...
TCCGTACTACGCGCGCCGGCGTGCGAAGATGGCGGTGATCGCCCTGGCGTGCGCGCGGCCGACGTCGAGCTGCTTCTGCACGTCCGTCGGCGGCGGGCCGGGCGACGCGGCCGGCGCCGACGTGCTGGCGGTGGCCCTCGACGCGGACCTCCTGCTCGGGGCCGCGACCGCCAAAGGCGGGGAGCTTCTCGCCTCCGTGGCGGACCTTCTTACCGACGCCCCTCCGGCGGCTGTCAAGGAGGCCGAGGAACAGATCCAGGCCGCGGAAGACCCGATGGCGCCGGTGAACGTTGACAACATCGCCCTGCGCCTCCGCGAGGCCTACGACTCGCCCTACTGGGAAACCGCGAGCCAGAAATGCCTCGGCTGCGGCACATGCAGTTACCTGTGCCCGACGTGCCACTGCTTCGACATCACCGACGACGTTCGCGGCGGCACGGTCCGGCGCGTCCGCACGTGGGACTGCTGCGCGTATCCGCTTTTCACGCTGCACGCCTCGGGCCACAATCCGCGGCCCACGGCCAGGGAACGATGGCGGCAGCGAATGATGCACAAGTTCCGATATGCCGCCGAGAACTTCGATCAACTCTTCTGCGTGGGCTGCGGCCGGTGCATCCGGAACTGCCCGGTCAGCATGGACCTGCGGACGGTGCTCAAGGAAGTCGGAGCCTGACCCATGGCGAGGAACCCCTATCTTCCGTACGCGGCGCGCCTCGAGGAAGTGGCCGTCGAGAACGCGGCGCGCGACATCAAGACCTTCCGGCTGGCCTTCGCGGACCCCGAGAGCGCCGCGGCGTTCCGCTACATGCCCGGCCAGTTCGCCGAACTCTCGCTGCCGGGCCTGGGCGAGGCGCCGTTCGGCATCGCGTCATCGCCGACCGAGGCCGGCTACCTGCTCTTCTCGGTGAAACGGGTCGGCCTGTTCACCGGGGAACTCCACAGCCTCGAGGCGCCGGCCCCCATCGGCGTCCGCGGCCCGATGGGGAAGTCGTTCCCGTGGGAGCGCATGGAGGGCAAGAACCTGGTCATCGTCGGCGGGGGATTCGCCTTCACGACGCTCCGCGGGGCGATCACGTACATCCTCGACCCGGCCAACCGGAGCCGCTTCGGCTCGGTCCTCGTCGTCTACGGCGCGCGGACGCCGGGTGAACTTATGTACAAGAAAGACCTCGCCGAGTGGCAGGCGCGCGACGACATCGCCGTTCACCTGACGGTCGATGAGGCCGACGCCGGCTGGAAAGAGCACAAGGGCGTGGTGCCGACGGTGCTCGAAGGCCTGAAGCCCGGCCCCGAGAACACCCTGGCCATCGTCTGCGGCCCCCCGGTCATGATCCGGTTTACCTTGCTCTCGCTGGCGAAGCTGCGTTTCCCCGACGACGCTATCATCCTCTCCCTCGAGATGCGGATGAAGTGCGGCATCGGCAAGTGCGGCCGGTGCAACATCGGCAGCAAGTTCGTGTGCAAGGACGGCCCGGTCTTCACCCGCGAAGAGCTCAAGGCCCTGCCGGCCGAGTACTGACACTACAACGCCGCTTAACCTTGTGCGCGGTGGGTCTCCTGACCCGTACGTGTTCAGCGCGGCGCCCAATTGCCGGGTGGCATGGCCACGCGCTGTTGCGTGGCCATGTTCCTCCGAGCTTCAGGGCTCATGGCCACGCAACGGCGCGTGGCCATGCCACCCACGCTGAACACGTACCCTGACCCGCCGCGCGAAGCGGCGCTGTTGCACTGACCGGGTGGGTGGCGCAAGCGCACGCGGTCCGGCTTTCTGCGTTTTTTTCCGCCGGTGCGACGTTTTCCGGTTACCGCCTGCCTCCCGGCGCCCACTAAGGGATTGGTGATGGGCCAACCGGTCCATGGAGAGACTTCAAGGAGACAGACAATGAAGCGCTACTGGCTGTTGGCGGGAATGGGATTGCTGGCGATGGGGCTGGCCGTGGGGGTCGCGTTGGCGGCGATGGGGCCCGGCGGCCCCCCTCCGGGCGCGGGGCCCGGTGGCGGAGGGCCGCCGCATAAGATGGGCGGGCCGCCTGCCGGCGGCGGGGATGGGCCGGAAATGGGCGGTCAGTGGCTTGGCCCGATGGGGCCGCGGCGGTTGGTGCCTCCTCTAGAGCAAGCGATGGGCAAGTCGATGACCGACGTTCAGAGGCAGCAGGTTGTCGAGGCGGCCAAGGCCATGCACGAGGCCGTGCGGGCAGCCCACGAAGCGTTCCTCACTAAGCTGGCCGAGGTCACGGGCCTCACGGTCGAGAAGATTCGGGAGGTGCTGCCTCCGCCTCCGCCGCCTCCGCCCCCGCCGCCGGCCCAGGGCGAGAAAATGGGTCCGCCGCAGGGCGGGCAAGGGCCTCAAGGTGGCGACCAGGGGCAGCCCCCGGCGGGCGGGCGCCGTGGGCCGCCTCAGGGCAAAAAGGGCCCGCCGCCTGCCCGCGGAACCGGCGTGTAGCACTACAACGCCGGATAGCGCGGCGGGTCTCCTGACCCGCCGCGCGTGTGCGTTCTCCGGCCCGTGCGGGGCGCTTGTTGCGGGGTGGGTCAGGAGACCCACCGCGCACGGGTTCAAGTGGCGCTTCAGTAGTAGCCTGGCAACCCCCCCACTCATAGGGGGTGGCACGGCCACCCGCCGTTGGGTGGCCGTGCATAGTCACGCGGAGGAGCAAGCACGGCCACGCAACGGCGCGTGACCGTGCCACCCACGCTAAACACGTGCCCCGACCGCCGCGCACGAGGTTAAGTGGTGCTGTAGCATTACTGAGGGGCTTTATGACCGGGGCGATCGCGTTGGCTGCCGGCGTGACAGCGATGTACAATGCCGACACGGTGGACGAAACGGATCAGCGCGATGTGGCGGCAGCCCGGACGGGCGATGAAGCGGCGTTTGCCCGCCTCGTCCGCCGGCATCAGCCGGCCGTGGCCGGCCTCCTGTGGCGCTTCACGCGGGAGCCGGCGGAGTTGGAGGAGTTGGTGCAGGATGTCTTCGTCGAGGCCTACTTCGGCCTCGACGGCTACCGGGCGGAGGCGCCGCTGGCGCACTGGCTGTCGCGGATCGCCACGCGGGTCGGCTATCGCTTCTGGAAGAAGCGGTCGCGGCGGCCGGCGGCGGTGCCGCTGGAAGACATCGATCCGGCGGCGCCGGCCGGCGACGTCGATCCGGCGGAGGCCGGCGCCCTCGTGCAGGCCCTGTTGGCCCTGCTGCCCCCGCCGGAGCGGCTGGTCCTCACACTCATGTATTTCGATGGTTGCAGTACCCGGGAGATTGCCGGGCGGATGGGCTGGAACCGGGCGATGGTCAAGATGCGGGCGTACCGGGCCCGGCGCCGTCTGAAGGCCCTGGCCCAGCGTGAGCGCCTGTTGGAGAGACTCGGATGGACGAGCTAGAAGCCGTTGAACGTCTGGTGTGCCGGGCGCGGCAGGAGCGGCCTCCGGCCCGGGACGTGACGGGGGCGGTGCTGGCCGGCATCCGGGCCGGGCGGCCGGCCGCCGTCCTGTCGCTGTCGGTGGTGGCGGCCGTGGCGTCGCTGGCGGCCGCCATCGTCCTGGCGCTGGCCCTCCACACCTGGTCGGCCGGCGCCGATCCCCAGGCCGCGCTCTTCCCCGTGGTGGAGGTCGCGCAGCCATGAGCGACGCGACCCCTGCTCTGCCGGGGGAGGGCAAGCCCCTTCCGCCGCGCGGCCCGCGACCGTGGGTCATGGTCCTGGTGGGCCTGGTGATCGTCGTCAGCGGCGCCGTCATCGGCGCGGGGGTGACCGTTCTGGCCCTGAGGAACCGGCTGGCGGCCCCGCCCACGCCGGGCGAACGGACGGCGGCCCTCATCGCGTCGGACCTGCGGAACCGGTACAACCTCACCGACGAGCAGGCCAGACAGGTGAAGGAGATCATGGCGACCCGCATGGAGGCCATCGAGGCCATTCGCCAGGAGATGCGCAGGAAGGTCGCGGCGGAACACGAGAAACTCCGCGTCGATATGAAGAAGGTCCTGACGCCGGAGCAGTTCGAGCGATGGTTGGTGCAATTCGAGTCGCTGCGTCCGCCGCCGTTCGGGCCGCCCGGGGGTCCGGGCCGGCCGGGCGGCCCGCTTAGTCCGCCGCGGCCGGGCGGCCCGCGCGAGCTTCTCGGGCCTGAGCCGGGGCGCGGCCCCGGACCGGGCCGTCCGCCGCCTCCGCGCGAGGATTCGCCGCCCGGGCGTCCGTTGCCCAGGCCAACCGGGTAGGGTGGGTGCTTCGCACCCACCCTACCTTCGGTGACACCCTTGAACAGGTGGGCGCAGAGCACCCACCCTACGTCCTCACGCCATGCGCCGGTGCATTCCATCGGGACCACACCGGTTGGATGGGAGCCCAGCCATGAAATGCACGCTGGTTCAAGCTGCTCTTGTGGCGTTGCTGGTGGACTCGGCCTTTGCCCCCGAGCGCCCCCTGAGTTACCCCATCGTCGGAACAGGACAGACCAAATGTTACGACAATTCAGGGGAGATCTCGCCGCCCGGTCCGGGACAACCGTTCTATGGCCAGGACGCTCAGCACCCGGGCCCCCAGCCGTCCTATCGCGACAACGGCGACGGCGCCGTGACCGATTTGAACACGGGCCTGATGTGGGTCCAAACGCGGGGTGGGAAGGTCACGTGGGATGCCGCCGTTGCAGGCGCGGCCGCTTGTCGGGTCGGCGGCCACAGCGACTGGCGGATGCCGACTATCAAGGAACTCTATTCGCTGATCAGCTTCACCGGCGGCTTTCACCCGGAGGGCAACTCCATACCCTACATCGACACGCGCCATTTCGGTTTCAAGTACGGGGATCCGTCCGCGGGCGAGCGCCCGATCGATTGCCAGGACTGGTCCGCGACGCCATACGTCAGCACGACGATGAACGGCAATGCCACCGTATTCGGCGTGAACTTTGCCGACGGCCGGATCAAGGGTTATCCGAAGTACAGAAGGGGACCCGGCGGCGGAACGGTGAACACGCTGTACGTCCGCTACGTCCGCGGCAATCCGAACTACGGCAAGAACGACTTCCACGACAACGGCGACGGCACCATCACCGACCGCGCCACGGGCCTGATGTGGGCCAAGGCGGACAGCGGCAGGGGCATGAACTGGCAGGCCGCGCTGGCGTGGGTCCAAACGAAGAACAAAGAGAACTATCTGGGCCACAACGATTGGTGCCTGCCGAACGCCAAGGAATTGCAGAGCATCGTCGATTACACGCGGGCGCCGGCCGTCACCCAGTCGCCGGCCATTGACCCGCGCTTCCAGACCACCAAGCTCAGTGACGGCGAGTATCCCTTCTTCTGGACCGGCACGACCCACCTGGAGGGGCCTCCCGACCGGCAAGGGACGGCTGCCATCTACGTCTCCTTCGGCCGCGCCTTGGGCTGGATGCAGTTCCCGCCCGGCCAGGGCGACTATCGTCTGCTCGATGTCCATGGCGCCGGGGCGCAGCGAAGCGACCCCAAGCGCGGCGATCCCGCCGCCTTCCCGCACGGCCGCGGACCGCAGGGCGACGTCATCATGATATTAAACTACATACGTTGCGTCCGAGGAGGCGCCGCACCCTGAAGACCATGATGCGCGCCCTGATTGTCGGCGCCCTCCTCGCCAGCGCGGCGGACGCCTATGAGCGCCTGCAAGGCCCGACCGAACTGCTCTGCGGATCAGCAGACCCGCCGTGCCGAGTGGCGCTGTAGTACTATAGCACGGCCACGCAACGGCGCCCGCCGCGGCGGGCAACAGTGACGGTGCCACCCGCCGACATTGGCCGGGGCGAAAAGCCCTCCAACCCAGTTGACTTGGCCCGAAAATGTGGTATCAGTAGGGGATAGGCGCGGTTCGGCCCGTTTTCTCGCAGAATTCGTGGGGAGGGCGGCGGTCCGGAGACATCCATGGGGGATGGTCACCGTTGGCTGCCCGCTGATGGGGGACTCCTGGAGGGCGGTCAAGGGGCGCGGGGTCTTACCCTCGGGTCCGCCCGAGTCGGGGGCGATGGTCCTTCAAGGCAGAGCTTCCGCCCGGCGCCACTCCATGTCATTCCGGCAGGGCCGCCGACCCTCCTCTGGGGCGCAACCTCTTGTCAATTAAGGATTTACAGAGGGGCCGAAGGGGGCTGCGTCGGTGGCTCTCGCGGAGATCGAACTCCGGGTGCACGCCGTGGGGTCACGCGGCTGGCTACAGGGTTTCTTGGCCATTTTCTGTTGGCAAAAATCGGCTGGCAGCGCAGACATGGTGTACAATATAATGGTGCTGGAGTTCCTTTCTCATGGCACCACCTGTGAAGTGCGGGGGGAGGTGACGGTCCGCACGTGCGCGGGGGGTTCGCCAGGACCTGACAGGGGAGGATCGCATGCGTCGTAGAGACCCCAACCGCGCCACGGGCGCCCCCGTGATGGAGACGATGGAGCCGCGGTTGCTCCTGACCGGCGACCTCATCATCTCGGAGTTCATGGCTGACAACACCAAGACCCTCAGGGACAAGGACGGCGCGTACTCCGACTGGCTGGAGATCTGCAACACGGGGGTGCTGCCGGCCAACCTCAACGGCTATTACCTGACGGACTCGTCCGGCGACCTGACGAAGTGGCGGTTCCCCTCGGTGACGGTGCCGGGCGGCGGATACCTGGTGGTGTTCGCCTCGAACAAGAACATCACGACCGGTGCGGAGCTCCACACGAACTTCAAGCTCGGCGCCGGCGGCGATTACCTGGCCCTCGTGCAGCCCGACGGCCACACGATCGCCTTTGAGTATGCGCCGAAGTATCCGTCGCAGTTCCCGGACGTCTCCTACGGCGTCGAGACGAGCATCGCCACCAAGACGCTGGTAGGCCCGGATGCGGCGGTCGCCGCCCTGGTCCCTGTGAACAACAATCTCGGCCTGAACTGGACCAACTACCCCTTCGACGACTCGTCGTGGACCCTGCGCGGGACGAACCCCGTCGGCTACGAGTCCACGGTGCCCGGGTGGGCCATCCGCGACTACTTCGCGAACATCAATCCCCTCGCCACGCTCGACCAGGCCGAGAGCGTGATCAGCACGCCGGCCAATCGCCGGGACGCGACGGTCTACAGCCAGACCACCGGTTACGTCAACTTCAGGAACACCGGCGGCGATGCGTATTTTTCCGGCGGCCTCAACCCGCCCGGAATCAACCCCGCCTATACCAGCACCCTGAACTTCGCCATGGAAGCCAAGGGGTGGATCACGATTTCCCAGGCGGGCCTGTACACGTTCGGCGTCAACAGCGACGACGGCTTCGGCCTGACGATCACGGGCGCGACGACCACGTGGACGCAGAATTCCACCACGCTGGCGGGCTCCGGCGTCATGGACTGGCAGGGCACCCGCACGTCCGCCGACACGTTCGCGACCTACAGTTTCCCGGCGGCCGGCCAGTACCCGATCCGGCTGGTCTGGTTCCAGGCTGCCAGCGCCAACGCCGAGGTCGAGCTGTTCGCCACCGCCGGCAACTACCGGGCCTTCAATTACACGGACTACAAACTCGTGGGCGACACGGCCAACGGCGGGCTGGCCGTCCAAAGCGTGCCCGTTGTGGCGAACACGTACGAATCCCTGATTCGCACGGACGTCAAGTCGGCGATGAAGGGGGTCAATGCGTCGGCCTACATCCGCATCCCCTTCACCGTCACGGACACGTCGAGCTACAACTCGCTGACGCTGAGGATGATGTACGACGACGGGTACGTCGCCTACCTGAACGGCGTGGAGATCGCGCGGAAGTACGCCCCCGGCACGGTGACGTGGAACTCCTCGGCCCTTGCCGAGCGGGCGCGGGCCAGCGCCGTCATGTACGAGGACGTCGACGTCACGTCCAAGCTGGGCAACCTCCGGGTGGGCACGAACGTCCTGGCGATCCAGGGGCTGAACTACGGCGCCGCGAACGAGGACCTCCTGATCGGGGCCCAACTGGTCGACAACGACATCGTGGTCGGCGACAAGCACTTCTTCGCGACGCCGACCCCCGGCAGCGCCAACCTGTCGGTCTACTTTGCCTTCGTCGAAGACACCAAGTTCAGCGTCGACCGCGGCTTCTACGACTCCCCCATCGACGTGACGATCACCACGGCCACGGCGGGCGCCCAGATCCGCTATACCACCGACAGCTCGGCCCCGACCGCGACGACCGGAACGGTGTACACCGGTCCGGTCCACATTACGAAGACGACCACCCTGCGGGCCGCGGCCTTCCTGGCGGGCTTCCAGCCCACGAATGCCGATACGCAGACATATATCTTCATCAGCGACGTGATCGCGCAGCCGGCCAACCCGGCGGGGTTCCCGACCACGTGGGGCCCCGTGACGGCCGACTACGCCATGGACCAGACGGTCGTCAACAATCCTCTCTACAGCGCCGAGATTCGCAACGACCTCAAGGTCATCCCGAGCCTCTCGATCGTGATGAACACCAGCCAGCTCTTCGGGGCCGCCGGCATCTACTCCAACACGCAGCAGCAAGGGGAGGCCTGGGAGCGGGCGGCGTCGATGGAACTGATCAATCCGGACGGCACGCCGGGGTTCCAGGTGGACGGCGGCCTGCGGATTTACGGGGGCGTCGACCGCGATCCCTCGGTCAAGAAGCACACGTTCCGCTTCTTCTTCAACGACAACCAGTTCGGGCCGGGGGACCTCAAGTACCCGCTCTTCCCCGACACGCCGGTGGATTCGTTCGACAGCGTCATCCTGAAGGGCTACTTCAACGATGCGTGGGGGCCGATGTCGTGGGGCGGCCAGAGCCAGTTCGCCCGCGACACGTGGGCGATGGCCAGCGCGTTGGCGATGGGCCAGCCCGCGTCGCACGTCCGGTATTTCCATCTCTACCTCAACGGCCTCTACTGGGGCATGTACGCCGCGATGGAACGTCCGGATCAGCATTTCGGCGAGGCGTACTTTGGCGGGGACGACTCCGAATACGACGTCCTTCACGACACGGAGGCCGTCGCCGGGAACAACACCGCGTGGAACCAGATGATGGCCGCCGCCAATGCGGGGTTGACCACCGCCGCGGCCTACCAGAGCTTCCAGCAGATGGTCGACATCACCAACCTGGCCGACTACTGCACGCTCAACTTCTACACGCAGAACTGGGACTGGGACGACCACAACTGGTATGCCGGCCGCAACCGCAACGGCGGCCAGTGGCACTTCTTCCCCTGGGACACCGAGTGGACCCTGCCGTCGGACTATGTCAACGCCTCCAACATGATCAACACCAACCTGGGCAACCGCCCGTCGCACGTGTTCCAGCAACTGCGGCAGAATGCGGACTTCAAGATGCTGGTCGCGGATGAGCTCTACAAGAACTACATTAACGTCAAGGGCCCCATGACGCCCGCGGCGGTCGCCAGCCGGTATCAGGCGATCACCGACGAGATCTACTACGCGATCGTCGACGAATCGGCCCGCTGGGGCGACTATAACCGTGCGGGCAACGCCTACACCCGCAACATCGAATGGGCGGCCGAGCGCAGCCGGCTGCTGAACACCTACTTCCCGCTACGGGGGGCCGTCTTCACTCAGCAGATGCGCACCCAGGGGCTGTATCCGAACACCAACCCGGCGGGCTTCAGCCAGGAGGGCGGCACCATCGTCCCCGGTTTCCAGGTGACGCTCACGAACCCCAACACGACCGGCACCCCCCCCACGCCGGTCGGCACGATCTACTACACGGTCGACGGGTCGGATCCCCGCCTGGCGGGCGGCGGCATCTCCCCCATCGCCCTCATCTACACGGGCCCCATCACGCTTCAGGTGAGCACGATGGTCCGGAGCCGCATCAAGAACGGCACCGAGTGGAGCGCGATGCACCAGGCGGTGTTCGTGCTGACCACCCCGTCGGCCTTCCGCATCACCGAGCTGATGTACCACCCGGAGAACCCGCCCCCCAACAGCGACTATACCGCCAAGGACTTCGAGTATATCGAGGTCAAGAACACCGGCACCAAGCCGCTCGACATCGGCGGCTTCATGCTGAAGGGCGCCGTCACCTTCACGTTCCCCTCGATGACGCTGCCCCCCGGCGGCTACGCCCTGGTCGTGAGCTACCTGCCGGCGTTCCAGTCGAAGTATCCCAACTACCCGACCATGACCATCGCCGGCCACTACGATGGGAACCTGAGCGATGCCGGCGACGAGGTCATCCTCCACAGCAAGTTCGACGAGCCGATCCTGGACTTCACCTACAGCGACATCTGGTATCCGTCCTCGGACGGCGACGGCTACTCCCTGAACATCATCGACGCGTCGGCGCCGATCTCCACGTGGGGCCTCAAGGACAGTTGGCAACTGAGCAACCTCGTCGGCGGGTCCCCGGGGACCGACAACTCCGGCCTGAGGCCGAGCTCGATCAGCATCAACGAGCTCCTGGCCCACTCGGACTTGCCGGCGGGGGACTGGGTGGAACTCAAGAACACGACGACCGACCCCATCAACATCGGCGGCTGGTGGCTCAGCGACACCCGCACCGACCTCCAGAAGTACCAGATTGCGGCGGGAACGATTCTCCAGCCGGGCGCGTTCCTTGTCCTGACGGAGTCGGCCAACTTCGCGAATCCGGCGGACCCCGGGTGCCATACGGCCTTCGGCTACAGCGAATACGGCGAGACGGCGTTCCTGACCGGCACCGACGACCAGGGCCGGCTGACCGGCTATCGCGAGGAGCAGGCCTTCGGCGCCTCCGACCGCGAGGTGGCCTTCACGCGGTATGTCACGAGTACCGGCAACGTCGACTTCGTGGCGGAAAGCGCGAACACCCCGCTCGCCAACAACGCCCCGCCGAAGGTCGGGCCGGTCGTCATCAACGAGGTCATGTATCACCCGCTCAACGACACCGACGAATTCATTGAGTTGTATAACAACTCCGGGGCCGCCGTCCTGCTTTACGATCCCGCCCACCCGGCGAACACCTGGAAGCTCGGCGGCGGCCTGGACTTCGTTTTCCCCGGCGGCCTCTCGATCCCCGCTTACGGGTACCTGCTGGTCGTCAACACCAGCGCGGCTGCGTTCCGCACGAGGTACAGCGTGCCGCCCAGCGTCCAGATCCTCGGGTCGTACACGGGGCTCCTCGACAACGCCGGCGATAACATCAAGTTGTACAAGCCCGGCGATCCCGACCCGCTGCCGCCCTACGAGGTGCCGTACTACCTCGTCGACCGGGTGGAGTACGAGAACACCGCGCCGTGGCCGACGTTGCCAAACGGCCTCGGGCCGTCGCTCGAGCGCCTCAGCCTGACCGCTTACGGCAACGACGTGGTCAACTGGTACGCGGGGCCCGACGAGGGGACGCCCGGCCGCGTCAACGGCGCGACCGACGTCACGCCGCCGCGAGTCGTCACGGCGACGGCCCCCGACGGCGATTCCATCCACCTCACGATCGAGTTCAACGAGGGGGTCGATCCCGTCACCTCGCGCACGGTCGCCAACTACAGCATCCCCGGCCTGACGATTTACAGCGTGGACCCGGGCAGCAACAACCGCCTGGTCATCCTCAATACGTCTCCGATGACGAGCGGGACCTACTACACGGTCACCGTCACGGGGGTGAAGAACCTGGCGGGCCTCACGATCGCCGGCGCCAACACCGCTCTGTTCTCCTATGCCGGCTCCGGCGTCGGCCTCTGGGGCCAGTACTACCAGTACCCGCCCGGCAACATCAATTGGTCCAACCTCAAGGTGGCGCGGCTGGACCCCACGGTCAACTTCGACTGGGTCGGCGGGTCGCCGGACCCCCTCCTCCTGTCGGACCTCTTCTCCGTCCGCTGGACCGGCAAGGTCAAAGCGTTCTATACCGAAGCGTACACCTTCTACACGGTCAGCGAGGACGGCGTCCGGCTCTGGGTCAACAACCAGCTCCTGATCGACAACTGGACGGAGCACACGGCCACCCCGGACTCCGGCACGATTTCCATGGTGGCCGGCCAGAAGTACGACATCAAGATCGAGTACTACGAGAACGCCGGCCTCGCGTCGATGAAACTCTCCTGGTCCAGCGCGCGCACGCCCAAGCAGATCGTTCCGACCAGCGCGCTCTTCAGCAACGCTGTGCCGGCGTCCACCGTGCCGGACTATTACTCCGTGGCCGCCAATACGGTCCTGACCGTCCCGGCGGAGACCGGCGTCCTGGTGAACGACGCCGATCCGGCCGGCTATCCGCTGACGGCAACCCCGCGCCGCCGGGCCAGCCACGGGACCGTCACGGTGCGCTCCGACGGCGGGTTTACCTACACGCCCACCGCCGGCTACACGGGGAACGACACCTTCTCCTACTACGCCTACAACGGCCTCGTGAACAGCGCCGAGACCATGGTGTATGTCCTGGTCGACACCGCGCCGGCGGTGACCGGCATGGCGGTCAATTGGGACAGCGAGGCGGAGGGCCTGGGCGTCACCTACTACCAATATGGCGCGGGCGGCGTCGACTGGGCCAACCCCCGCCTGACCCGACGGGATGCCACGATCGATTTCGACTGGGGCACGCTTTCGCCCGACCCGCTCCTGGCGGCCGATAAGTTCGCCGTCCGCTGGATGGCCAGGCTCCAGAGCAATTACTCGGAGACCTACACCTTCTACGCGTACAGCGATGAAGGCGCGCGGGTGTGGATTGACGACAAGCTCGTCATCGACCAGTGGACGGCGCACACGGCGGCCGAGAAATCCGGCACGATCGCCCTCAGCACCGGCCAATTGTACACCGTCCGGGTGGAATACTACGAAGACTCCGGCCCGGCCACGATGAAGCTGTCCTGGTCCAGCCTGAACCAGGCCAAGGAGGTCATTCCCGCCTCGGCGTTCGCGCCGATCGACGGGTCCTTCAGTTTCATCGATCCCGGCGCCGGCAGCCTCAAGACGATCGACGTCTTCTTCAACAAGGACATCACCTACAACCCCGAGGACGTTGTTTTGCAGAAAGTGACCTTCAACGGGAACTCCGAAGTGCTCGGCGACATCATCACGCCCCAGGACGTCCACGGCTTCGGCTTCAACTTCTTGAAGATCCTCCTCCCGGCGGACGCCGTGCAGGGTTCGTGGCTCAAGGTGACGCTGAAGGGCAGCGGCACGTTCTGCGCGTTTGAGAACCTCAAGCTGCGCCTCGACGGCGAGCCGTTGGCCGGCGGCACCGGACACACGTACGCCTACAGTCCCGCCGATCTGCCGACCGGCAACGGCTCCGAGGGCGGCGACACGGTCTTCTACGTCGGCGGCCTGCGGGGCGACTTTGGCTCGGTCGGCGGCGGCCCCACCGGCGACGGCCAGTTCACCCCGGAAGACATCGACAGCTTCCTGGCGAGGATGCAGGCCGGCGACAAGGCGGCTGACTTCCGCGGCGTGGGCTTCGCCGACAACAACCCGGACGGTCAGATTACACCCGCTGATTTCGATGGCTTCATGACCCTGTACCAGCAGACCGCCGGGCAGCCCCGGGTGCTCGCGCCCCTGCCGAACCCCGGGCCGCAAGGCGAGGGCGCCCCGCAGCCGCTGGCTGCCGGCCTGCCCGACCCGGTGCCGGTGGCTGCCGCGCCGGCGGCCGACGCTTCCGAGCCGCTGGCCGCCGGCGGTCCGATCCCGGTGAGCCCGGTGCTCACCGAGGCGTCGTCGGCGCCGGCTCCCGAAGTGGACGTCCTGGCCACGGCGCTCCGCGTGGGCGCGGCCGGCGCCTCCCCCGCGCTGCTGACCGTACTGCCCGCGGCCGAGCTCCCGCTGGTGGAGCCGATCGTCATGCTGACGGCCGTTGGCGCGCCCGCGACCTGGGTGCCGCTGGCGTCGGCCGGCGCCGAGGAAGTCGCGCCGCTGAAGTACGGCCCCTTCCTGTCGCCCGACGGCGGCGCGGTCGACCTCCTGGCACTGCCGGCCCTCGATGTGATGCTTGTTGCCTGACCGGCGCCTGCCTGACCGGCGCCTTGATCCGTCTTGAGCGCGGCGGGTTCCGTAGCCTGCCGCGCCCTTCTTTTTCGTGTCCCCCTCGGCCTCCTGCGGTATAGTGTGCCTTGTGGCACAAGTGGCCACGGAACGCCGTACGAGGGCAACACCATGCAGACGCTCGGATTCATCGGCCTGGGCGCGATGGGCAAGCCCATGAGCCGCAACCTCCTGCGGGCGGGCTTCCGGCTCGTGGTCCACAACCGCAGCCGCGCGGCCGTCGATGAGCTCGTGGCGGAAGGCGCCGCCGCGGCCGTTTCGCCGCGTGACGTGGCGGCCCGCAGCGAGGCGGTCATCACCATGCTCCCCGACTCGCCCGATGTCGAGGCGGCCGTCGCCGGCCCCGGCGGCGCGCTGGAAGGCGCGCGGCCGGGTATGCTCCTTATCGACATGAGCACCATCGCGCCGGCGTCGGCGCGGCGGCTGGCCGAGGAGGCAGCGCGGCGGGGCGTGGAGATGCTCGACGCCCCCGTCTCCGGCGGCGACATCGGCGCCCGCGACGGCACGCTCACAATCATGGTCGGCGGCAGCGCGACCGCCCTCGAGCGCGCCCGGCCGATCCTCCAGGCCCTTGGCAAGACGATCACGCACATCGGCGGCCCCGGGGCGGGGCAGGTCGCCAAGGCCTGCAACCAGGTCATCGTGGCGGCGACGATCGAGGCCGTCGGCGAGGCCCTCGTCCTGGCCACGAAGGCCGGCGTGGACCCCGCCCGCGTCCGCGAGGCGCTTCTGGGCGGCTTCGCCTGGAGCCGCATCCTCGAAGTCCACGGCCAGCGGGCGCTCGAGCGGCGCTTCAGCCCGGGCTTCAAGGCGCGGCTGCAACTGAAGGACCTCATGATCGCGCTGGCGACGGGCAGGGAGTGCGGCGTCGCCATGCCGGCCACGGCCGTGGCGGCGGAGATGTTCAAGAGCCTCTGCGCCAGCGGCGGCGCCGAGGACGACAACTCCGCCCTCATGGCCCACGTGGCGCGCCTCGCCGGGCTGGACTGGCGGGGATGATACCACGCCGCCAACAGGAGGACGGGTGCGCGGCGGGTCTCCTGACCTGCCGACCGGCACGGTAACCGATCTCGTGTTTGCGTGCAGGCACTTCCAGCTTATCTTATAATGTGGGGTAGGGCATGTCAGCGCCATTCCCACCGGCGCTCCCGGCAAGGGGGAGGCCATGCGCGACGATCTCGCCGCCAGTTTGCGTTCGATAGTCGACCTGGCGCCGGGGGACCACCTGTGCTGTCTGTACCGCTCGGACGAAGAGTACCGCGCGTTCACGGTGGCTTTCCTGCGCGATGGGCTCCGGCGCGGAGAGAAGATTCTGTGCCTCGCCTATGCCGGCGCCGCCGATGCCGTCCTGACGGGTTTGCGCGACGCCGGGGTCGACGTCGGGAGCGGCGTGGCCCGGGGGCAAGTGGTCACGCGCATTCTCGACGAGGCCGCCTTGCGCGAGGCGCCGTTTGAGCCGGCCGCCGGGATCGCCTGGCTGCGGTCCGAAGCCCAGCGGGCGGTGGACGAGGGCTACCCCGCCCTGCGCGTCGCCAGCGACATGACCTGGGCCTGCCAGGAGCGGCGGATGCCCGAGACGGTCGTGGAGTACGAGGCCCGGCTGAACGATTTCTTCCCCGTCTCCAAGTGCCTGGCCATCTGCCAGTACGACCTGCGACGGGCCGTGCCCGAGAAGCTGCTGAGCATCCTCTACGCCCATCCCGTCGTGGTTATCGGCACGACAATCTACGAGAACTTCTATCACATCCCCGTGGACGAGCTCCTGGGCAACCGTCCGGCGGCCGCGGCGCTCACGAAGGTGCTCGAGAACCTCGTCGATCACAACGAGGCCGCGCGGGCCCTGCGCGACCGCCAGGAGCGCCTGGAGGTGCTCGTCGGCAAGCGCACCCTCGAGATCTCCGAGGCCAACGCCCGCCTGCGCCGCGAGATCGAGGACCGCACCCGGGCCGGCCAGGCGCTCGAAGAGAGCCGCCACTTTATCGAGCGCGTCCTCGAAGCCACTCCGGGTCTTCTGTACATCTATGACCCTCTCGAACACCGCACCTTGTACGCGAACCGCGCGGCGGAGACGTTTTCCGGCCGCACGCTCGAAGACCTCCAGCGCACGGGTCCGGTCCTCGTTCAGGACTTCGTGCACCCGGACGACGTGCCCCTCGTGGCCGAGCACCACCGGCGGATGCTCGGCGCCGCCGACGGCGAGGTGGGGGAGGTCGAGTTCCGCGCGCGGCACGCCGACGGCCGGTGGCGATGGCTCCGCTGCCGCGACGTGCCGTTCTCCAGGACCCCCGACGGCCGGACCCACCAGATCCTCGGCGTGGCCGAGGACGTGACCGAGCACCGAGGGGTCCTCGATACGCTCAACGCGGAGCGCGACTTCATCGCGGCCGTGCTCAACACCGCCGGCGCCCTGGTGGTGGTCATGGATCGCGAAGGCCGCATCATCCGCTTCAACCACACGTGCGAGCTGGTCTCCGGCTACGCCGCCGCCGAGGTCATCGGCCGGTGCCTCTGGGACTTGCTGATCGTGCCGGAGGAGAAGGAACCGGTCAAGGCCGTCTTCGGCAAACTGGTGTCCGGCGACTTCCCCAACAAGTATGAGAACCACTGGGTCTCGAAGACCGGCGAGCGCCGCCTGATCGCCTGGTCGAACACGGCCATCGTGGGCAGCCGCGGAGAGGTGGCGTACGTCGTCGGCACAGGCCTCGACGTCACCGAGCAGCGCCGGGCCGAGGAGGCCCTGCGCCAGAGCGAGGAGCGCCTTCGCCAGGCCCAGAAGATGGAGGCCGTCGGGCGCCTGGCCGGCGGCATCGCCCACGACTTCAACAACCAGCTCACCGTGGTCCTGGGCTACTGCGACATGCTCCTCGGCCAGATGCGGCCGGACGATCCCCTGCGGCCGTGGGTCGAGGAGATCCTCAATGCCTCCCAGCGGTCCGAAACGCTCACCAGCCGGCTGCTCACCTTCAGCCGCAAGCAGATCATGCACCCCGAGGTTATCAACCTGCGCCAGGTCATCGGCGACCTGCGGGCCTTGTTGGGCCGGGTGATCGGCGAAGACATCGACCTGCGGATGAGCTTTGCGGACGACCTGGGCCACGTGACGGCCGACCGGTCGCTTTTCGAGCAGGCCCTGATGAACCTGGTCGTCAACGCCCGCGACGCCATGCCCCGCGGCGGCATCCTGGCCATCGAGACCGCCAATGCCTGGCTCGACGAGGCCTATGCCGCCGCGCACCCCGAGGTGGTCCCGGGGGCCTACGTGGCGGTGACGGTGACCGACACAGGCATCGGCATGGACAAGGAGACCCTCCAGCGGATCTTCGACCCGTTCTTCACGACCAAGCCGGTCGGGCGGGGGACGGGCCTCGGCCTGCCGATGGCCTATGGGTTCGTCAAGCAGAGCGGCGGGCACATCGTCGTCGACAGCACGCCGGGCAAGGGCACGGCGTTCCGCCTCTACCTGCCCCGGGTCGAGGGGCCCGCGGCCGCGCCGAAGCCGGCGGCCCAGGCCGCGCCCAAGGCCCGCGGCGCCGGGGCCGTCCTCTTGGTGGAGGACGAGGATTCGGTCCGGGCCCTTGTCACGCGGCTGCTTCGCGCGGGCGGGTACACGGTGTTGGCGGCCGCCTCGCCGAACGAGGCCCTGGCCATGAGCGAGCAGCACGGCGGCAAGTTCGACCTCCTGGTCACCGACATCGTCATGCCGGAGATGAGCGGGTGCGAGCTGGCCCGGCGGCTGCGAGCCGGCCGGGCGGACCTGAAGGTGCTCCTCGTCACCGGGTACACCGAGGAGTACGTCATCCGCCACGGCATGATCGACGCGGGCATGAACCTTCTGACGAAGCCCTTCACCCCGGACACGCTCGCCGAGGCCGTGCGGCGGGCGCTCGAGTCTCCTCCTCCCGCGTGAGTCAGGCGCACCCCCGCAAGCAGGTGCGCGGCGGGTCTCCCGACCCGCCGCGCCTTGACACCGCGCTGCCCGCACCTCAATATAGGTCTTGGGCTCGCGGTCGCCGCGGCGACCCGTGGCTCGAACTCGAACCCTCCGAGGAGCGTCATCATGGCCCGTGCGAAGGTGTGGCCGCAGGCGAAGCGGCTCGAGTGGTGGCAGGCGGCGCGGTTCGGCATGTTCGTCCATTGGGGGCTCTACGCCCAGCTCGGACGCCACGAGTGGGTGATGAACCGCGAGCGGATCCCCCTCCGCGAGTACGAGAAACTGGCCGACACCTGGAAGCCCAAGCCGCGCCCGGCCCGCGAGTGGGCCGCCCTCGCCATGAAGGCCGGCATGAAGTACATGGTCATGACCACCAAGCACCACGAGGGCTTCTGCCTGTGGGACACCCGGCAGACCGACTACAACGCCGTGCAGCGCGGGCCGGGGCGGGACCTCGTGCGCGAGTACGTCGAAGCCTGCCGCGAGTTCGGCCTCAAGATCGGCTTCTATTATTCGCTGATGGACTGGCACCACCCGGACGGCGCCCGCTGCGCGTACGACGAGAAGGCCCGCCGCCGCTTCTGCGACTTTACGACCGGCTGCGTGCGCGAGCTCATGAGCAACTATGGTACGATTGACATCCTTTGGTACGACGTCTCGTGGCCCCTGAGGTCCGCCGAGGCGTGGGACAGCCGCCGCCGCAACGCCATGGCCCGCCGCCTCCAGCCGCACCTCCTGATCAACAACCGGTCCCAGCTCGACGAGGATTTCGGCACCCCCGAAGAGCACATCAAGGAGGCCGACGCGGGCCGCGCCTGGGAGGCCTGCATGACCTTCAACGGCTCCTGGGGCTACATGCCCAGCGCCGTCGACTGGCGCAGCACCCGCGAGGTCCTCGGCATGCTCCGGCAGTGCGCGGGCGGATGCGGGAACCTCTTGCTGAACATCGGCCCCGCCCCCGACGGCTCCGTGCCGCCCGAGGCGGCCGAGCGCCTCCTTCCCGTGGGCCAGTGGCTCGCCAGGAACGGCGAGGCCCTGTACGGCCGCACCGACCGGGCCGTCGGCGTCATGGAGTGGATGCCCTGCGGCCAGTTCACGATCAAGGGCAAGAACCTGTACTGCTGGGTCCGGTGCTGGCCGGGCAAGGCACTGACCCTCGGCGGCCTCAAGACCCGGGTGACGCGGGCCTCGTACCTGGCCACCGGCGAGTCCATCGCGTTCGAGCAGAAGGGCGAGCGGCTGGTCTTGAAAGGACTGCCGCGGTCCAGCCTGGACAAGATCGCCGGCGTGACGGTCATCAAGCTCCAGTGCCGGTCGACGCCGCGCCAAGAGCTCGGCGCGGGCTGCGTGGTGCTGAAGAAGAGGTAGAGCGACAGGAGCGCCTCGCGGCGGAAGGTACCGTGCGCGGCGGAAGGTATCGTGTGCGGCGGTTCTCCCGACCCGCCGCGCTCCAACCGGACGTCAATAAGGGGAAAATGGAAATGGGCCGATACGCGACCCCCGGTCCTGCGACCGCTCTACGGCGGCGGGGAAACGCGACCACGCGGCGGGTCAGGAGACCCGCCGCGCACAGCGGTGCTGTAGTGTTGCGTTGCTCCGGGGCTGTGCTTCCGGCGGCGTTCGTTCTCTTCGCCGCCATCCTGTCTCTGGCCGCTTGCGCGCTTGGCGAGTCGCCCGGCGCCGCGGCGCCTGCCGCGCCCGCTGGCGCCGCCGCGGGCGAGCCGAGCGCCGTCGAGAAGCTGCCGGGCGAGATCCAGGAGCACGTCCCGTCGTGGGCCCGCCGCGAGTTCCTGGGCGTGGCCGTGTGGCAGGCGATCGCGGCCGTCGCGTTTCTCGTGGTCGGCTACCTTGTGAAGAAGGTGTCGGACGCCCTCACGCGCCGGGCCCAGGCGCGCTTCGAGGCGAACGCCGAGCGGCGGTTCGAGCTGGTCCTCGCCGCCTCGGCCGGCAAACCGCTCGGCTACCTGATTCTCCTGGCCGGCGTGGCCGGGGCCTTGTGGGTGTTGCCGCTGCCGGAGCAGCCCGCCGACGTAAAGTTCCTCGCCTTCGCGATCGCGAAGGTCCTGCTGGTGGCCGACGTCCTGTGGTTCCTGTTCCGCGCGATCGATGCGGCGGTGGCGGGCCTGGCGCGCTTGTCGGAGCGCGGCCAGTCGAGGTTCGGCGACCAGTTGGTGCCGATGCTCCGCAAGTCGCTGAAAGGCATCCTCGCCATCGTTTGCGCGCTGTGGGTGGTGCAGCTCCTCGGCTACAGCGTGACGAGCCTCCTGGCGGGCCTGGGCATCGGCGGCCTGGCCGTGGCGCTGGCGCTCCAGGACACGCTTGCGAACTTTTTCGGGTCGGTCTTCATCTTCACCGACAGGCCGTTCAAGGTGGGCGACCAGGTCAGGATCGCCGACGTCGAGGGGGTGGTCGAGGAGATCGGCTTCCGGTCCACGCGGATCCGGACGTGGCCGGCGTCGCTCGTGTCGATCCCCAATAAGACGGTGGCCGGGGCGACCGTCGAGAACCTTTCGAGGATGTCGCGGCGGCGCGTGATGCAGACCCTGGGCCTCCCCTATAAGACCGGCCCCGACGAGATGGAGCGGGCCGTGGCGGCCGTCCGCGAGACGGTGGCCGGCGACTCGGGCGTGGACCCCGAGGACGTCGTCGTGCGGTTCAGCGACTTCGGCGCCACGGGGCTCCAGGTGCTCGTGATCTACTACACCCGGGCGGTCGCGTACGGCGAGCACCTGGCCGCGAAAGAGCGGGTCAACCTGGCCGTGATGCGCCGGCTGCGCGAGTTAGGCCTCTCGATCGGCCCGCCGGCGTAGCGAGATGTAGGGTGCGTGCTGTGCACGCACTGGCCGTTGGCGCGAGTGCGGAGAACACGGTGGGTGCTGAGCACCCACCCCACAACTGGTGTCGGAATGCGGCACTTAGGCGCGGCGGGTCAGGAGACCCGCCGCGCAAACCCGTATCTAGCGTTGCGTATTAGAACGTCCTGGCCTTCTCGCGCGCCGCGGCGATGGCGGCGGCCAGCTTCTCGGCGGCCGCCTCCCGGCCGCCCATCAACGTCGGTTCCACGAGGATCGTGTCGATCTCGGTGAAGCCGATGAACCGCAGGATGGTCTCCAGGTAGGGCTTCTGGAGGTCCAGGGACTCCGCCCCCGTGCCCGGGCCGTACGCCCCGCCGCGCGCGAGGACCAGCAGGGCAGGCTTGCCCGTCACGAGCCCCTTGTAGCCCTCGGCGGGCGAGTACGTGAACGTCAGGCCCGGCTGGACGAGGATATCGATATATTTCTTGAGCATGTACGGAATGCCGAAGTTCCACATGGCCGAGGAGATGACGTACTTGTCGGCCGCCTTGAAACCCGCGACGGCCTTCTCGACCGACTGCCAGGCGGCCCGCTCCTCTTCCGTGGCGGGTTTGCCATGGAGGATCTTGTACTTGGCGGCCACCTGGAGGACGCTGAACTCGCCCATCGTGCCGTCGAAGACGTCGACGGTCCGGACCGTGTCGCCCGGGTGCGACTGGCGGTAGCCTTCCACCAGCGCGGTGGCGGTGCGAAGCGAGAACGACCGTTCCTTCATCGGCGACGCCTGGATGTGAAGCAGTGTGGCCACGGTCCACCTCCTTGGCCGGGAATGAGGCCGACGGAACCAACCCGGCCCCCGCATTGCGGCGGCTTGCCGGCATCGGCGCCGCCCGCCTCATTAACCCTCTCATCCTAACGCATCTTCCCTCTCGCCGCCATCGGCTGAGGCTGTTTTCCTGCCAAGGGGAACCCCCTTTCTCTCGCCGGCGGGGGTTGGCTGAGGAGGCCGTAGGGCGGCCCCCGATGCCGCCGTCGGGGCTGCCGCGCGGCGGCCCGGCGGCCGCTTGTTACACGCGCGTTACCCACAAGGGGGCCGTTTCGTGCGATACTACTTACGGATGAGGGGCGTGGCGCCGCACAGGCAAGGAGGTGGCCGATGAAGAGGTGCTCGAGGACACGTGGGACTAAGGCACTGGCGTCCATAGGTCTGGTTATATGGACAATGCTTGTCAGTGCTGCTTACGCCGCCGGCCCGGAAGGGCCTGGCGGCATGCCCGTCAAAGAGGTCACGGTATTCAAGGACGGTCACGCGTTTGTCCTGCACGAAGGAACGGCAGCCACCGACGCGGAGGGCCGCGTCGTGCTCGACTACCTTCCCGCGCCCGTTCTCGGGACCTTCTGGCCCTACTCGGCCGATCCGAAGGTCAAGCTGACGGCGGTGACCGCGGGGCGGCGCCGCGCGGCGGTCAAACGGACGGCCCTCTCGATTCCTGAGCTCCTGGAGGGCAACGTGGGCGCGCGGCTCCGCATCAGGGAAACGAGCCCCAAGGAGGGCAAGGAGGGCGACGTGTACGAGGCCACGCTCCTCGCGATTCCGTCGCGCAGCGCCGAGGAACTGGCCCGCACCGCCCCGCCCGGCGCCGACGATCGCCTGCCGGAAAAGGGCACGGTCCTCCTTCTGAAGACCGCCGACGGGGTGAAGGTCCTTCCCATCACCCGCATCGACAGCGTGACGTTCCTTGGCGAACCGGCCCCCGGTGTGGTCAGCGAGGAGTTCCGCAACAGCCTCACCCTTCGCCTCGATTGGGGGCGCGGAAAGCCCGAGAAGACCGCCCAGGTCGGCATGGTCTACCTCCAGCGGGGCCTCCGGTGGATCCCCAACTACCGCGTCGAGATTGACGGCAAGGGCAAGTCGCACCTCAAACTCCAGGCCACGCTGATCAACGAGTTGGCCGACCTGGCCGACGTGAAGGCCAACCTGGTCATCGGCGTGCCGACGTTTACCTTCCAGGAGACGCTGGACCCCATGTCGCTCCAGCAGGCGGCGGCCCAACTCTCGAGCTACTTCCGGCGCGACGCCCGGACGGCCTACGCCTTTTCCAACGCGATCATGAGCCAGTCGGCCCGCATGACGGAGCAGCGGGCCCCGGCGGACGAGCCGCCCCCGGGCGGGCGGGTCATGGACCTCGGCCCCGAGGTGGCGGGCGGCCGCAAGAACGAGGACCTCTATGTCTTCACGGTCGAGCATGTCACGCTCAGGAAGGGAGAGCGGATGGTCGTGCCGGTGGCCGAGTACGATCTGGCTTATAAGGATGTCTACCGTCTCGATCTGCCGTTCGGTCCGCCCCCCGAAGTGCGGCAGCGCATGGAAACCCAGCAGCAGGCGGAAATGGCGCGCCTGATGGCGGCGCCCAAGGTCATGCACAACCTCCGGCTTGCCAACAAGAGCGAGTATCCTCTGACGACGGCGCCGGCGCTGATTCTGCGCGACGGCCGCCCGCTGGCCCAGGGCCTGATGAAGTATGCGGCCGTGGGCGCGGCGGCCGACCTCGAAGTCACGGCCGCCGTGGACATCGCGGTCGAGAAGAAAGACAACGAAACCGGCCGCACCCCCAACGCCGCCACGTGGCACGGCTCGCACTTCGACCGCATTGACCTGGCCGGGAAGGTCCATCTCACCAACTACAAGGACCGTCCGGTCGAGGTCGAGGTCGTGCGGCACGTCCTGGGGCTCCTCGACAGCGCCGGCCAGGATGGCCGCGTCGAGCAGATCACCTGGGCCGAGGGGGGCTGCGTGGACGCCGAAGCCCTTCCCCTGTGGTGGTACTGGCATAGCTGGGCGCCGTGGTGGTACCAGTTCAACGGCATCGGCCGGACCACCTGGAAGTTCACGCTCGAGCCCGGCAAGAGCATCGACCTGGAATACAAGTGGCACTACTTCTGGGGATGACGGCACGAGGACGGCCGAGGGTTGTTCCTTGCCGATGAATGAGTAGAATGGCGCGGGCAGATTCAGCCGGCCGGCCATCGGCGGCGAGCCCGCCGCGGAAGACTTCGACGAGGTGAAATATGCAGCAACGTACGGTGCTGGTCATCGAAGACGACGCCGCCATCCGCGAGGGCATCGTCGACGCCGTCGCGTACGCGGGCTACACGCCCCTGGCGGCCGCGGACGGCCACAAGGGCCTCGCCCTGGCCACCTCGGCCGAGTGCGACCTCATCCTGCTCGACCTCGTCTTGCCGGGGCCCGACGGCCTGGCGATCCTCAAGGCGGTCCGGGCCGAGCGGCCGACGCTGCCGGTCATCATCATGACGGCCCGCGGCGAGGAGCACGACCGCGTCAAGGGCCTGCGCCTCGGGGCCGACGACTACGTTGTCAAGCCGTTCAGCGTCAAGGAGCTGCTGGCGCGGATCGAGGCGGTGCTGAGGCGGAGCCCGGAGCGGCCCGAGGAGCCGGCGAAGATCAAGGTGCCGGGGGGCGTGGCGGACCTGGCGCGCCGCGAGGTCCGGTTCCGCGACGGCCGGCGCGAGGAGCTCTCGGAGCGCGAGGCCCAGCTCCTGAAGTACCTGGCGGCCAACGCCGGCCGGGCCATCTCGCGCGAGGAGATCCTGACGCGGGTGTGGCGCCTCGACCCGCGCGGCATCGAGACGCGGACCATCGACATGCACGTCGCGCGGCTGCGCGAGAAGCTCCGCGACGATGGCGAAGAGCCCGCGATCATCCTGACCGTGCGCGGCAAGGGCTACATGTTCGCCGCGAACGTTTAGCCGTCGCCGGCACGGCGACGATCCTCATTTGGCCGCCCGGCTTGCTGGGCGCGTGTTGAGCTGTTAGCGCGGCGGGTCAGGAGACCCGCCGCGCACGAGGATCAAGGTGATAGCATGAATCGCCCCTGGCAAATCGCGGTGATGTTCGCGCTGTGCCTGGCTGTGGTTCTGGCGGCCATGGGCTGGATCAGCCTGGAGGTCCTGCGCCTCGACCGGGCGGAAGCCGAGGCGCGGCGGCAGGCCCTCCAGGAGGAGAACGTGCGTCTGGCGCTGTGGCGGATGGAGTCGGCCCTGGCGCCGCTGGTGGCCCAGGAAAGTGCGCGGCCGTACTTCGTGTACTCCTCGTTCTACCCCGCCGAGCGGGCCTACGCGCGGATGTTCAACTGGGACCAGACGCAGAAGCCGGAGTTCTTCCTGCCCTCGCCTATCCTGGTCGAGGCGTCGCCGTACGTCTGCCTCCACTTCCAGATCGGTCCGACCGGCGAACTCACGTCGCCCCAGGTGCCGGTGCACCACGCCGGCGAGCCCGACCCGCTGGCCTACACCACGCGCGAGGCCATCGGGAGCGCCCGCGCCCGCCTCGGCCGGCTGGAGACGCAGGTGGGCGCCAAGACGCTGACGGCGGCGCTTTCGAAAGAGCTCGGTCGCCCCCAGCCGGCGCCCCAGACCGAGGTCGCCATGGATAATAATCAGCCGCCGCCGCAGCAGATGGCGGGTCAGCAGGCGGCAGCTCAACAGGAGATGGTCCAGCAGGCGCGAAACGTCAAGGAGTGGCAGGCCCGGGCACAGACCTTCCAGGGCATCAACATAGATGCCCAGAGTCAGAGCAAGGTCAGCAACCGCCTCACGGCCGGCGCCGTGTCGGAAAGCGTGATGAGGCCGATGTGGCTGGGCGAGGCCCTGGTCCTGGCGCGGCGGGTCGCCGTGGGCGGGCAGGAGTACCTTCAGGGCGCCTGGCTCGACTGGCCCGCCCTCCGTCAGTGGCTCCTGGCGGGGGCGAAGGACCTCGTGCCGGACGCCGACCTCGCGCCGGTCCGCGACGGGCCGGACGAGGACCGCTCGCGGATGCTGGCCTCGCTGCCGCTGCGCCTGGTGCCGGGGACGGTGCCGGCGCCGTACGCGGAGGCGGCGTCGCCCGTCGCCCTGTCGCTGGCCGTGGCGTGGGCGTGCGTGCTCCTGGCGGCGGCGGCCGTCGGGCTCCTCCTGTGGGGCACCGTGGCCCTGAGCGAGCGGCGGGGCGATTTCGTCTCGGCCGTGACGCACGAGCTGCGCACCCCGCTCACGACGTTCCGCATGTATTCCGAGATGCTGGCCGAGGGGATGGTGGCCGACGAGGCCAAGCGCCGCCGGTACCTCTTGACGCTCCGGGCCGAGGCCCAGCGCCTCAGCCACCTTGTGGAGAACGTGCTCGCCTACGCGCGGCTGGAGCGCGGCCGGGCCCTGCGCCGGGCGGAGACCGTGCTGGTGGCCGACCTCCTGGCCCGCCTGCGGGACCGGTTGGCGGAACGGGCGGCCCAGGCCCGCATGGAACTCGTGGTCGAGGCGGCTGAGGACGGCGGCCTGGCCGTCAAGGCCGACGCGTCGGCCGTCGAGCAGGTCCTCTTCAACCTCGTTGACAACGCCTGTAAATATGCCGCTACGGCAGAAGACAAGCGTATCCACGTCGTGGCGGGGAAGACCGACGGCGCGGTCGCGCTGAGGGTGTGCGACCACGGGCCGGGGATTCCGCCGGCCGACGCCCGGCGCTTGTTCCGCCCGTTCTCGAAATCGGCGAAGGAAGCGGCCACCTCGGCCCCCGGCGTCGGGCTGGGCCTGGCGCTCAGCCGGCGGCTGGCCCGCGACATGGGCGGCAACCTGCGGCTCGAGGCCCAGCCGTCGGGCGGGGCGTGCTTTGTGCTGACGTTGCCGTGCGCGTGATCAACACGCGGTCGCCGTTGGCGTGCCCGCACGGGTTCGGCGCGGCTGCCGTTCACGTGCCACGGGTTGGTTGTCAACCCGTGGTCCTCGTAGTCCTTTCTCCTTCCCTTGTTGCGCGGCGGGTCGGGGGATCCGTATCTGTTTAGCGAACCGCTCTCACGCTGTCACCCCGAGCGAGCGAAGCGAGTCGAGGGGTCTCGCCGTGCGAATGTCCGAACGGCAACGACCACGGCGAGATTCCTCGACTCGCTTCGCTCGCTCGGAATGACAACGCTGAACACGTACGGAGACTCACCGCACGTGGCGCCGCCGAAAGCCCGCGAGGGCGAGCCAGGATTATGCCAAGGGTCGAGATTGACTCGCCGCCGCAGGCGAAGTATCATACGAGAACTCCGAATTCGCACGCGGGGCTGGAAAAAATGGCCGTGCTAGGCGGGGGGTTAGCGGTCCCCTGTATCTGCAACCCGCTCCAGCAGGGCTGAATTCCTTCCCGAGGCTTGAGGGGCTCGTGCGGGAGCGATCCACCGGGCGTTGAGGGTCGGATCCCATGCGATGGGTTGCCGACGAACCGGGTCAGGGCCGGAAGGCAGCAGCCCTAAGTCGGAAAGCCTATGCGCCGTGGGGCAGTCTGGCCGGAGCTACGGAGATCGCCACCTGGCGGGCGCCGCCTGTCGACGGGAGGTGCACGGCCATTTCTTTCATTGCGGATTTCGGGTTGCGGATTGCGGATTGGCTCGTGGACGTTCCACCCTCGGCCTTTATCCGTCGGCTTCAATCCGCAATCGGCTGGCTGGGAACCTGATCATGGCCTACACGGTCCTCGCGCGTCGTTACCGCTCCACGACCTTCGACGAAGTCGTGGGCCAGGAACCCATCGCCCGCACGCTCAAGCGCGCCATCGAGCAGAACCGCGTCGCCCACGCGTACCTCTTTTGCGGCACGCGCGGCGTCGGCAAGACCACGATGGCCCGCCTCCTCGCGCGGGCCCTCAACTGCCAGGAGGGCCCGACGCCCGAGCCCTGCGGCAAGTGCGACATCTGCCAGTCCATCCACCGCGGCGACGACGTCGACGTGCTGGAGATCGACGGCGCCTCCAACACCAGCGTCGAGGACGTGCGGGTCCTCCGCGAGAACGCCCACTACCGGCCCGCCCGGGCCCGCTTCAAGATCTACTATATTGACGAAGTGCACATGCTCTCCAGGAACGCCTTCAACGCGCTCCTCAAGACCCTCGAAGAGCCGCCCGAGCACGTCAAGTTCATCTTCTCGACGACCGAGCCGGAGCGCCTGCCCGCGACGATCCTCTCGCGGTGCCAGCGCTTCGATTTCCGCGCCGTGCCGACCGACCTCATCGCCGAGCACCTGGCCGGCATCTGCAAGAAGGAGAAGGTCAAGGCCGAGCCGGAGGCGGTCCTGGCGATTGCCCGCGAGGGCCGCGGCAGCGTCCGCGACGCCCTGACGCTCCTCGACCAGGCGATCGCCGTCGGCGACGGGCGCGTGACGCTCGAAGGCGTCCGCGACACCGTCGGCGCCGTGGCGGGCGACAAGGTCCTGGCGGTCCTCTCGGCCTGCGGCGGCGGAGACGCCGGCGGCGCGCTCACGCGCTTTGGCGAGCTTCTGGCCGCGGGCGCCGATCTCGGGTCGCTCCTGGAACAGCTCATGCGGCAGGTCCGCGACCTGCTGGTGGTCAAGACGTGTCCGCCGGAGGCCGAGTTGCTCGACGTTTTCGGCCCGGACCGCCAGTCGCTGGCCGCCGAGGCCGAGAAGTTCTCGGTGCCCGCGCTGGTGGCGTGCCTGGGATACCTGGCGGAGGCCCGCAGCCGCGCCCGCTGGGCGGTGGACGGCCGGCCCGTTGGCGAGCTGGCCGTCGTGCGGATGGCGTCGCTGGCCGAGATGCAGCCGCTGCCCGAGGTCGTTGCGCGCCTGGAGGCGATCGCGCAGTCGCTGAGCGGCGCCGGGCCGGCGGCCGCGCCCGGTCGTCTGCCCGCTGCACCCGCCCGTCCGCCCGCACCGGTCGACGAAAAAAAAAAGTGGACCGGCCCGGTGACCGCGCCGGCCCCGGCGGGCAGGCCGGCCGGTGAAGCGGCCGCGAAGGCCTCTCCCCTCGTGCAGATGGCCCTCAAGGTTCTGGACGGGCAGATCCTCGACGTGAAAGATCAGGGCTGACTGGCGCGAGGGAATTGTAGGCCGGGGCGGAGCCCCAACTCTGGGTCTGCGCAGCGAGGTGGATGCCTGAACATCCAGCCGCCCAGCTTGTCGCAGAGTCGCCGTGGTGACCTGGGCGCGTGTTGACTCCGGACCGAAAGGGTGAAGAATCATGGCCGGTATCGGCGACCTGATGGCGCTTGTGCGCGACCTGGGCGCGATCGAGAAGAAGCTTGAGGAGATGCAGAACGAGCTGGCCGCCCGGACGGTCGAAGGCGCGGCCGGCGGCGGCATGGTGGTCGCCACCGTCAACGGGCGCCTGGAACTCGTGGGCCTCAAGATTTCGCCGGAGGTCGTGGGCCCCGACGACATCGACTTGCTCGAAGACATGATCAAGGGGGCCGTCAGCCAGGCCAACGCCAAGGCCCGCGACATCGAGCGCGAGGTCATGGCGAAGCACCTGGGCGACCTGAAGTTCCCGCCCGGCCTGGAATCGCTGATCCGCTAGGGCGGGGGGATGTAACTCGGTGGGCAGTGGTATGTGCTTTGTCATGTCATTCCGAGCGAGCGCAGCGAGTCGAGGAATCTCGCCGTGGTCGTTGCCGTTCGTGAATTCGCACAGCGAGACCCCTCGACTCGCTTCGCTCGCTCGGGGTGACAGCCTTAAGAGATCACGCTCAAGACATAAGGGTAGTCTTGCCCGCCGCGCAGGAGTCAATTGAGGACATCAATGGACGCGTACACGGAATCCATGGAGCGGCTGATCGAAGCCCTCGGCAAGTTGCCCGGCATCGGCCGGCGGACCGCCGAACGGCTGGCTTTCTATCTCCTGGATGCCGATAGGGAAGAGGTCGGGGCGCTGGCCAGCGCCCTCTCGGACATCAAGACGAAGGTCGGCCGTTGCGCCGAGTGCGGCGCGATGGCCGAGGGGCGCGAGTGTGCCATCTGTAGCAACCCGCGCCGCGACCGCACGCGCCTGTGCGTCGTCGAGCGTCCGAAGGACGTCATCCGGCTGGAGGCGACCGGCGGCTACGACGGCCTGTATCACGTGCTCGGGGGCCTGCTGGCGCCCATGGAAGGCGTCGGCCCGGAGCAACTCGGCCTGGAGCGCCTGGCCCGCCGCGTCGGGGCCGGCGAGGTCCAGGAGGTCATCCTGGCCCTCCCGCCGACCGTCGAGGGCGACGGCACGGCCCTGTGCGTGGCCGAGCGGCTGAAGGCCGCCGGCGTGCGGGTCACGCGCCTGGCGCGGGGCCTGCCGACGGGAGCGAGCCTCGATTACGCCAATCCGGGCATGCTGGCCGACGCCCTTCGCGGTCGGCAGGACGTGGGTTCATAACATGCGATTCGACGCCAGTCTCCAACAGCGCCTCGAACAGCGGATGATCCTGGCCCCCAGGATGATCCAGGCGATGGAGATTCTCCAGCTTCCGCTCATGGCCCTCCAGGAGCGGATCGACCAGGAGCTCATCGCCAACCCCGTCCTGGAGCTGCGCGACCGCGACCGCGACCGCGGCGAGCCCGACGAGGCGCCCGAGACCGAGGAGGCCGCCGCCGCGCCGGCCGAGACCGAGAAGGACCTCGTGGTCCGCGAGGACGGGAGCCCCGAGGATTTCGAGCGGCTCTCCGACATGGTCGACCGCTGGGAGAACTACTTCGAGGAGGGGGCCACCTGGCAGCGGCCGCGCTCCGACGCCGGCGAGGTCGATCCGAAGACCGAGGCGATGCAGAACGCGCCCGACATCGGGCAGACCCTCCAGGAAGTCCTGCTGGGCCAGTGGCGGCTGGAGGACGTGCCGCCGCGGGTCTCGGCCCTCGGCGAACTCGCCATCCGTAACATCGACGACAATGGATATCTACGCGGGGCGCCGGAGGAGCTGGCGGCCCAGGCCGAGCCGCCGGCGACGCCCCAGGAGATGGAGCAGGCCCTGCGGCTCGTCCAGAACATCGGGCCCCCGGGCGTCGGGGCGCGGACGCTCGAAGAGTGCCTGCTCCTCCAGCTCGCGGCCGACCCGGCGTTCGCCGAGGGCGACGGCACGCTGCCCGAAGACGCCCTCGAAGTGCGCCTCATCCGCCATCATCTCCGCGACATCGAGGCCAACCGCTACCCGCAGATGGCCAAGGCCCTGGGCGCCTCGATCGAGGAGATCAAGGAGGCCGTCGCGCGGATCCGGCGCCTGAACCCCAAGCCCGGCACCGTCGTCAGCCCTCGCCGCACGCCGCCCATCATCCCCGACGTCCAGATCGAGTGGGACGACGAGACGCAGCAGTACCGCATCACGATCCGGGAGGGCGACACGCCGGAGCTTTACATCAGCCGGGCGTACCGCCGGCTCGTCAAGCGCCGCGACCTGGATGACAAGACGCGGCGGTTCGTGGCGAACAACATCCGCTCGGCCCGCTGGCTGATCGACGCCATCGAGCAGCGCCGCGACACGCTGCGGCGGGTGGTCGAGTCGATCCTCAAGTTCCAGCGCCCGTTCTTCGACGACGGGCCGGAGCACATCCGCCCCCTGAAGATGCAGGAGGTGGCCGACGATGTTCGCCTGCACGTCGGCACGATCTCGCGGGCCGTCTCCGACAAGTACGCCGAGACGCCGTGGGGCATCTGGCCGCTGCGCGACTTCTTCACCGGCGGCACGGCGACCACGCAGGGGCCGGACGTCAGCTACGACCGCATCCGCGTGCGCCTCAAAGCGATCATCGACGCCGAGGACAAGGCGGACCCGCTTTCCGACGAGGCCATTATGAACATGCTCATGGCGGAGGGGATCGAGAAGCTCGCCCGCCGCACGGTCGCCAAGTACCGTGAGGAGATGGGCATTCCCTCGTCGCGGCGCCGCCGGCAGTATTGAGGGTGGACGCCGAGCCCGCCGCGGGAGCGGCGGGAGACTGAGGATTGCGGATTGCGAATTGCGGATTGCGGATTGAACGGCGAACAGCCGCGGCGCGCCTCGTTTAGCCGTCGCCGCCTATGGCGAAGGTCGATTGCGGATGGCGGATGGCGGATTTGAAATCTCATATCTGGAATGCAAGAGTTAGACATGTGATATTCTGGATATGAAGCGGCGTGCTCCCTTCGTGTTCGCACGCCTCGATCTTGAATCGGCAACCTGCAGTTTGAAATCCGCAATTCGCAATCCGCAATCCGCAATCGGCTTCTCCAGCCGTATAATCCCAAGGGGACGGAAGGGTCTACTGGCCGTGGAGCCCCTGATCGGATCGCTTCGACGCGTGCGCCGCCGCCTGCTCTTGGTGCGCGCCCTTGAGACGGGCCTGGCCGGGGCGATCGGGGCCGCGACCTTTGCGGCCGTCGTCACGCTGATTCGCATCTTCCTTCCGCAATACGTTCCGGTGGCCTCGGCGCACCCCGCGTTGCCGCTCGGCCTGGTGGCGTGCGGTTTCGCCATCGGCTTTCTCGTGCGCCTCGTGAGGGGCGTGTCGCTCCACGAGGCCGCCGTCGCCGCCGACCGTGCCGCCGGGCTGAAGGAGCGCCTGGCGACCGCCCTGGAGGTCCTGGAGTCTGGGAATCAAGCACTTTCGCCGGGTGGCATGCCCACGCCGCCGTTGCGTGGGCATGCTGCTGGCCAGGGCAGCAACATGCCCAGCCAGCGGCACGCTGGGCATGCCACCCACCGGCCGGGCCTGTTGGATGATCGCCTGCTCCACCAGGCCCGCGAGGCCGCTGCGCCGCTCGATCCCGCGCAGCTGGTCCTCGGGCGGACCCTCGGCCCGCTGGCGAAGGCGGCCATGGTGGCGGTGTTCGTCCTTGTGGCGGGGGCGTTTGTCCCGTCGGTGGGCGGACCGCCGGTCGCCCCGCAAGCCGCCGAGCGGGCCGCTGCAACGCTCGATCGGCTGGCCCAGCAGGGCTCCGTAGCGCCGGTGGTCCGCGAGAAGATTGAGGAGGCCGTCGCGAAACTCCGCCAGGCCGGGCCGCGCCAGGGCACTGCCGACAAGGCGACTGCCGCCGTGTACGAGACCGTGGCCCACGTCGAGTCCGTCCGGCGCGAGGCGATCAAGACCCTGCTCCAGGTGGACAACCGCGAGTTCCAGAAGATGGTCCGTGAGGCGGCCAAGGGCGATGCCGAGGCGGCCGCCGGGGCCGCGAAAGATCTGGCCGACAAGCTGAGCACGCCTTCCGCCTCGAGCGGCATGCCCCTGGCCGACCGCGAGCGCCTGGCCGACGGCCTCACCGGCGCCGCCGCGGCCGTCGACCCGAAGGACCTGGCGGACCTGGCGAAGGAACTGGCGGCGGCCGCCGAGGCCGTCCGGCGAGGCGAGAGCGGCGCGGGCGAGAAGGTGCAGCGCCTGGCGGATGAGATGACGAGGAAGCTCGGCGAGAAGCCCGGCGGGGGCGTGGCTGCGGTCGTCCAGGCCGTGGGCGAAGCGCGACGGACGCTGGGCCTGGCCGAATCGGCGCCGGCCGAACTGACGCAACTGGGGGCGCTGCCGGCGGGCGCCGGGTCCGAGCCTCTGCCTGCTGCTGCGGGCACCGCGTCAGCGCCGATAATCGGGCCTGGGCCGCCTTCGCCTGCCGCCATTCCCGCCGAGGTCCGCCCCGAGGACCGCGACGTCGTCCGCCGGTACTTCGGGGGCTGAGGTTGATTGACTGGATTGTCGTCTCGAGCGAGCGCTCTCAGCCTGGAGATCGTGCTCGGGCCTCGCTCTTGGGGGGCCATGAACGGCATGCAGCGCACCGGAGAAATTCTTGCGGCGGTGCTGATGTTTGCCCTTGTAGGCTGTGGCGCGCCCAACACGACCGATAGCGTTCCTTCTGTTGAGGAGGCCCCCCTCACGGCACAACAGATCGCGGATCGCTATGGACCGATCACGGGCGAAGTGGCCTTGGTATTGGAGTCTTCCGATTTGCAGATACTTCTGAGCAGCGCCGAGATCCGCACCTGGCAAACTGGACGTGCGCCGGAGCAGGCGACGGTCACGGAGTACCTCGTGCGCGGTCAGCCTTACAAGATCGTAGTCAAGGGCAAGAGGGGCGTGGATCCGCTATCGCGTTTTAGTGATGATGAGATCGATTACATTGAGTATGGCGCGGACAAGAAAGGGCTTTCGGAACCCGGCCTTGGCGCCATGAAGATTGATGAACCCGCCGAACTCCGACGCATCATAGCGGTTCTGCGTAACAGAAGTCGCCAGGAATACGAGGAGACGGCCTATCGGGCATACAGGACGACCGGCGGCTATTCTGTGGTCGGGGTTGAAGTCAGAGGTAGGTCAGTGGGTGGGCACTGGCAGGGTTTTTGGGGTCTGTGTTTCCACCTCAAATCTGGTCAGGCCTTCTACGCGCGAAAAGACTCACCTTCTGACGCCTTTGAGGCATCCGGCATGACGCCTGCCTTCGTGAACGAGGAGTTGCTTGAGTTGCTCAAGCAGATTCGCGCAAAGGCCGACCGCAAGTTGACTCAGTGAGGCTTCGGCCGTCACGTCGGCGGGTGATACTCAGGGGCCGTGACTGGCTACAACCCAACTTGAGGGCACGGCGCAAGCGCCACGTGCCCTGCAAGTAGGGCGGCTGGATGGGTCGGGTGGCAGGTTCTGTTTGCCTGTCCAGGGTATGACCGCGAAGCTTCGAGCGGCTCCGGCTACTGAAACAGCGCCGTCCCGATACGGACAATCGTCGCGCCTTCCTCGACGGCCACCTCGTAGTCCTGCGTCATGCCCATCGAGAGTTCCGTGAGCGGCCGCGGCAGAGATGTCTCGCGGTTGATCCGGTCGCGGAGTTCCCGCAGGCCGACGAACACCGGCCGCACGGTCTCGGCATCCTCGGCAATCGGGGCCATGGTCATCAGGCCCGCAAGGTCGATGCCGGGCAGTGCGGCCGCGGCCGACGCGAGGGCAGGGGCCTCGGCAGGGCTTACGCCGCTCTTCGACGCCTCGCCGCTCACGTTCACTTCCAGCAGGCACGCCGCGCGCGCCCCGGCGGCGTGCGCCCGCTTGCCGATCTCCTCGGCCAGGGCGAGCGAGTCCACGCTGTGGATCATCGCCGCCGTCGGCACCACGTACTTGACCTTGTTCCGCTGAAGATGCCCGATCATGTGCCAAGTGATGTCGAGGTCTGTCAGCGCGGCAGCGCGGTCGCGGAGCTGCTGCGGCCGATTCTCGCCGAGGTTCTTTTGACCGGCCCGGACGAGCAGGCGGATCGTGTCGATCGAGACTGTCTTTGTGACGGCCACGAGACGGACGGCCGACGCGGGCCGCCCGCTCCGCGCCGCCGCGGCGGCGATGCGGTCGCGCACGTCGCGCAGGTTGGCCAGGAGGCGCTCTTTGCTCAGTTCCATGATGCTCAGTGTACCGTCGAGGCGCGCGACTTCAAGCGAGGGCGCGACGCCAATCAGCGGCAACGTGAGCACAATAGCAAGGGGCCGGTTCACCGGCCCTCGCCGCCGAAGGCGGCATAGGCCAGGGGTTTTACCCCTGGCGTTGCGACGGCGTCATCGCTCTTTCTTTTTCCCTTCCCCTTCGTGCCGGCCCGCTGAAGCGGGCCGGCACGAAGGGGAAGGGGTGGGGCGGCCGTACGCTGCCCGGCCTAGAAGGCCGGGCCTACCTGCCGCTGGCGCGGCCTGAAGGGCCGTGAACGGCCCTGAGTGACCGTGCTCACACAATTCTCAGTGTCACAGCCTCTCATCCGCTGACCGATCGCCGTCCATGGTGGCATTCTCTACCCGGCAGCGCAGGGCCGGACAAGACCGGCCACGGCCCACCCCAATAAGAGTTGACCGCGGAGCGCCGGCGGGCGAGAATGGACGTTCACGCAAGCGGGTACGAAGCTTCTACGGGTACGGCATCACGAAAGGACGCCCCTCATGGCCAGGACTCGCAAGACGCCGGAGAAACCTCCGGCCAGCGCCTGCACGCGCGAGGTCGAGGCGCTGAAGGAGGAAGTCCTTCGTCGCGCCCGCGACGAGAAGGTCCGGTTCATCCACCTCTGGTTCACCGACCTCCTGGGGAACCTCAAGAGTTTCGCCATCACGCCCGACGAGCTCGAAGGGGCGATGGAGGAGGGGATGGGCTTCGACGGCTCCTCGATCCACGGCTTCGCGCGGATCGACGAGAGCGACATGATCGCCAAGGCCGACCCCTCCACGTTCTGCCTGCTGCCGCGCGAGCCCGGCGAGCCGCTCGTGGCCCGCATGTTCTGCGACGTCCTGGAGCCCGGCGGCGCGCCGTACCTGGGCGACCCGCGGTACGCCCTCAAGCGCGCCGTGGCGCGGGCGGCCGAGAAGGGCTACACGATGAACGTGGGCCCCGAGGCCGAGTACTTCTACTTCAGGAATGCGCAGGGGACGGAGCTCCTCGACGCCGCCGGGTACTTCGACCTGACGGCCATGGACGTGGCGCACGACCTCAGGTCGAAGACGGTCGAGATCCTCGAGGCGATGGGCATCCCCGTCGAGTACAGCCACCACGAGGTCGCGCCGAGCCAGCACGAGATCGATTTACGATATGCTGATGCGTTGACCATGGCCGACCGGCTGATGACCTACCGCCTCGTGGTCAAGGAGGTGGCCATCGACAACGGGTGCCACGCGACGTTCATGCCCAAGCCCCTCTTCGGCCAGAACGGGTCCGGCATGCACGTGCACCAGAGCCTCTTCCGCGGCGACCGCAACGCCTTCTACGATCCGAAGGACCCGATGTACCTGTCGGCGGTGGCGCGCGGGTACGTGGCGGGCCTGCTGAAGCACGCGCGCGAGATCATCGGCGTCTGCGCCCAGTGGGTGAACTCCTACAAGCGGCTCGTGCCGGGGTACGAGGCGCCGGTGTACATCTCGTGGGCGCGGCGGAACCGGTCGACGATGATCCGCGTGCCGATGTACAAGCCCGGCAAGGAGAAGGCCACGCGCATCGAGTTCCGCGCCCCCGACCCGGCGTGCAACCCGTACCTGGCGTTTGCCGTGATGCTCCACGCGGGCCTGGAGGGGATCGAGAAGGGCTACCCGCTGCCCGACCCGGCCGAACGCGACATCTACGAGATGACGGAGGCTGAGCGCCGCCGCGCCGGCATCGAGAGCCTGCCGGGGAGCCTGAACGAGGCCATCGGCGAGATGGAGAAGAGCGACCTGGTGCGCCGCGCCCTCGGCGACCACATCTTCGACAAGTTCATCGAGAACAAGCGCATCGAGTGGAACGAGTATCGCACCCAGGTGCACGGGTATGAGCTCAAGAAGTACCTGAGCGTGTTGTAGGCGACCTTCCGCCGCCCCGCTTGCTGGGCGCGTGTCAAGAACGAGGGTTTCACGATGCTCGGATGCGTCCTGGCGCTGCTGGCCCTGGCGATGCCGCGGCTGGTGCTCGCGGTGATCTGGCTGGCGACCGACTGGTTCGGCCTGGCCTTCGAGAGCCGGTTCTGGCCGCTCTTGGGCTGGATCTTCATGCCGTACACGACGGCCGTCTACATGGCCGCCATGCTGAACAACGATCACCAGGTGGGCGGGTGGTGGCTGGTGCTCTTGATCCTTGCCGTCCTTGCCGACCTCGGCTCCAACGGGTCCCCGCGCGTCACCCTGCGCAAGCATGAGCGCGAGGAGATGTGACTACCGGCTGTACGTGCCCGTCAGCCTGGCCTGGCCGAGGACGTGCCCCTTCATGGCTGCCAGGAGCGCCTTCTTGTCGGCCCCCGCCTTGAGGTCCAGCGGCGCGTCGAGGGCGTAGAGCACAAAGTTATAATGATGCGTGCCATGCCCTTTCGGCGGCATGGGACCGTTGTACCCGATCTTCGGCCAACTGTTTTTCCCCTGCCGCGCGCCGCCCAGGTCGGGCAGCGTGTCGACCTTGGCGACGTTCTCGGGGAGCTGGCGCTGCTCGCCCGGCAGGTTCCAGAGGACCCAGTGGTCCCATGTGCCGACGGGCGCATCGGGGTCGTCGCAGATGAGGGCGAAGCTCTTCGTCGCGTCGGGCGGGTCGCCCCACTCCAGCGGCGGCGACATGTCCGCGCCCTCGCCGGTATACGGCGCCGGGATGCGCTCCGTGTTCTTGAAGGCCGGGCTTGTCAGCGGGAACGTCATGGCTTTCTCCTCTCCAGTGACGGCCGTCCTCGACTCGCAGGCGGCCGAGGCCGGCACCAGGACCGAAAGCACGGCGGCAAGCAGGACGCGAGGGCTCCAAGCCATTGGGTTGGCACGCATGGCGGCCTCCTTCATCTCCCCATTATGATGCGCTGGCCGGCGTGCGCGTGCAAGGGAAGAAATGGCGAGGCGGCGAGCTGCGCGGTGGGTCGCGCTGCCCCCCGTGTATTCACGGGGGGCTAACTACCACGACAACGCCACATAGCGCGGCGGGTCTCCTGACCCGCCGCGCACGAGGTTAATTGGCGCTGCACCAACAGGTGATCGCCAAGTTAAAACTTGCCAGCCTGAGGGCGGGCCTCTTATGTTATCCGGTCAGGGAGGGTCAGGGCGATGATCGAGGCGATGAGTCTTCCGGAACTGTGGCAGGACCTCGTGGCGGAGGTCGTGGAGTATGCACGGGCCGATACCGTGATGGTGCTGCAAATCCTCCCGGCGGCCGCGCACCAATCGGCACGTTCACACGGTCGTGCTGACGCGAAGGGGAACCGATGGACAAGACGCTCGTCTGGGCGGCGGCGGTCAGCGTGACCTTTCTGCCGATGCTCTACTCCGGTTTGGCGCTGGCGCCGTTGCTGAAAGCCCTCAAGCCGCCGGACCTCTACTGGCGGCGGCGCCTGCGCCTGAACCTCATGGAGGCGAACCTGGGGATGTTCCTCAACCTCGGGCTGGCCCTGGCCGCGGCCATGCTGCTCAAGTACGACAGCCCGCTGGCGTGGCCGATCGTCTGCCTGGCCGGGCTCGTGCAACTTATCTACACAATCTTCATTGTTGTACTTACGCCGCGCGACTGGCGGCACGCGCTGCCGACGGGCATCGCCGTCCTGTGCTACGCGGCGGCGTACGGGGCGAGTTGACGGAGGGCCCAGGCGGCGCATTCCAAATTCCCCGGCGGTTTGTAATTGCCGGTTCGTCGCAAGTATCGGTATAATCCCGGTCAATGGTGCCGCCGGATGGCGGCCACGGAAAAGGAGGCGCATCATGGGTGCGTTAGAAGTGGGCATCGTGCTGGTTGTGCTCCTGGGACTGGGCGGGCTCATCCTCATCGTGGGCCTCTGGTTCATGTTCACCTACAACGGCCTGGTGAACCTGCGCAACCAGGTCAAGAACGCGTGGAGCCAGATCGATGTACAGTTGAAGCGGCGCTACGACCTGATCCCGAACCTCGTGGAGACGGTCAAGGGGTACGCCGGGCACGAGCGCGAGACCCTCGAGCGCGTCATCAAGGCCCGCCAGACGGCCATCGACGCCTCGACCGTCAAGGACCAGGCGGCCGCCGAGAACATGATCGTCGGCGCCCTGCGGCAACTGTTCGCCCTCTCCGAGGCGTACCCGAACCTGAAGGCCAACGAGAGCTTCCTGGCCCTCCAGGAGCAACTGGCCTCGACCGAGAACAAGATCAGCTTCGCGCGGCAGTACTACAACGACACCGTGCAGAGCTTCAACACGAAGCAGCAGCAGTTCCCGGCGACCCTGGTGGCCTCGATGCTGGGCTTCCAGCCCGCCGACTTCTTCGTGGTCGAGGACGCCACCGTCCGCGAGGCGCCGAAGGTGAAGTTCTAGTGCTCCGTCACACGTGTTCTTGTGGGTTGAACAGGCTTGCGCGGTGGGCAAGACTGCCCGCCGCGCGACAGGTGAGAATCGGCTGCGGATAGCGCGCACGGCACGGGAGTGTGGATCGCAGCAGCAGGCCGTGAAAGGTCGGTTTCATGCCTATGACACCCCGTGAACGCTGGCTGGCGCTCCTGGCGGGCGAGAAGCCCGACCGCATCCCGACCGATTACTGGGCGACCGGCGAGGTCACCGAGCGGCTGCTGCGGGACCTCAAGTGCGCCGATGAGGAAGAGCTTTACCGCAAGCTCCACATCGACGGGGTGCGCCACGTCGGCGCCCCGCCGACCGTGCATCATCACCCCGACGATCCCGAGGCCGACGTCTGGGGCGTCCGCCACCGCGAGGTGAGCTACGGCGGCGGCACGTACAGCGAGTTCGCCAGCCATCCGCTGGCCGGCGTCCGGAGCGCCAAGGATGTCCATGCGTTCAAGTGGCCGAGCCCGGAGGACCACGACTGGGAGGCCTTCCGCGACCAGGTCCGGCGCCTTCCCGGCGACCGCGCCGTCCGCGGCGGCGGCTACGAGCCGTTCCTTCTCTACTGCGGCATGCGGGGGATGGAACAGGCGATGATGGACCTTCTGGTGGAGCCCGAGATTGCCGAGGCGATCCTCGGGCACCTCTTCGAGTATCACTACCGGCTGAACGCGCGGATGTTCGAGATCGGCCGCGGCCGGATCGACCTGACGTATGTGGCCGAGGACCTCGGCTGCCAGACGGGCCTCTTGATGGGCCTGGACTCGATCCGCCGGTTCCTCCTGCCGAACCAGAAACGCATGGCCGACCTGGCGCGCAGCTACGGCGTCCACATCATGTATCACACCGACGGCGCCGCCCGGGCGGTCATACCGGACCTCATCCGCGTGACGGGCATCGAGATCCTGAACCCGATCCAGTGGCGGTGCCCCGGCATGGAGCGCGAGGGGCTGGTGCGCGACTTCGGCGACAAGCTGGTGTTTCACGGGGCGGTCGACAACCAGCAGACGCTGCCGTTCGGGACGCCGGCCGACGTGCGGGCCGAGGTGCTCGACAACATCCGCATCTTCGCCCCGGCCCGGTGGATCTGCGCCCCGTGCCACAACATTCAGCCCGTCTCGCCCACGGAGAACATCGTGGCGATGTACGAGACGATCTACGAGCACGGGCGCCTGTAGGAGCGGATGATGGAGCGCGGCGGCTCAGGAGAGCCGCCGCGCACGATGGTTACCCTGGCGCTTGTACCAAGACATGCTGCGATAGGTGAACCATGGCGCAGTTCGAAAGCCTGATTGCTTCCAACAAACGCAACAGCGTGCTGCTGGTCATCCTGTTTATGCTCTTCATCGTGGTCCTGGGGGCGATCCTGGGCACGGCCCTTTGGGGCGATTGGCGGGCGGCGATTCCGAGCATCGTCCTGGCCCTGGTCGTCTCGGTCGTCATGGCCCTCGTCGGCTACTTCACCGGCCCGTCGGCGGTGCTCGCCCTGAGCGGCGCGCGGCCGATCTTGCGCGAGGAGGACCCGCAGCTCTACAACATCGTCGACGAGTTGCGCCTGGCGTCGGGCCTGCCCATGCCCTCGATCTACATGATCGACACCGAGGCGATGAACGCCTTCGCCACCGGCCGCAGCCCGCAGGACGCCCACATCGCCGTCACGCGGGGCCTGCGGGAGCGCCTGGGCCGCGACGAGCTCCAGGGTGTCATCGCGCACGAGCTTTCGCACGTCAAGAACTTCGACATCCGCTTCATGACCCTCATGGCGGTGCTGGTGGGCGTGGTGGTGCTGATCTCCGACATCGGCACGCGGGCGATCTTCTACGGCCGGCGGCGCGGCGGCGACTCGAAGGGCGGCGGGCCGATCATGCTCATCATCTTCCTGGTGGCGATCGTCCTGGCCATCCTGGCCCCGATCTTCGCCAAGCTCATCCAACTGGCCGTCTCGCGCCAGCGCGAGTTCCTGGCCGACGCCTCCGCGGCCCGGATGACGCGCTACCCGGAGGGCCTCGCCCATGCCTTGGAGACCCTGGCCGCCGACGACCACGAGCTTGCGACCGCCAACGGCGCCACGGCCCACCTGTACATCGTCGAGCCGCTGATGGCGCGCGGCCGGCGGGCGGGGGGCGCGGGCGTGTGGTCGTCGCACCCGTCGATCGAAGAGCGGGTCGAGCGGCTGCGGTCGCTCGGCAACGTTGGCGAGTAAGTTGGGGAGCGAGGTGTCCGACCGTGCTGCGTTACCTGGGGTTTGCCCTCATTGTTCTGATGGCTCTTGGTCTGACCGCGGGCATCGCCGTGGTGCTTCTGCGCAGCCTGCCGGAGCGCCAGGCCATGCGCCTGACGGTCTTCGACGGGGTGGCCGCGGTGGGCGGCGACGCGCCGCGCCTCCGCGCCATGCTCGAGGACGCCGACACCGGCAAGCCCATCCTCTTCACCCGGCTGGTCGTGCGGTTCTCGCACGGATGGACCGACCACACGTGGAGTTCCAGCGGCGGCCTCTCGGTGTCCCTCGGCCCGACCGGCCTGAGTGCGGGCCCGCACGACTACACGGTGGGGCTGTCGGAGATGGACTTCCGGCTCGATGTCTACTCGCACGGCACGGTCTGGGTTTTTCCCGCCGACACGCCGGTCGTGTGGTTCGACGCTGCTGCGATCCTACCGATGGGCGAAGGGGCCGCCGCGGCACCGCTTGGTGAAGGGGGTGGCATGCCCACGCCGTTGTTGCGTGGGCATGCTCTCGACAAGGGCGAAATCATGCCCAGCGAACGACGCGCTGGGCATGCCACCCGCGAGAACCAGGATTCGCCGCCGAGGGAGGTGGCGGACGCTGTCAAAACACTTGCGGCCGGGCGGCAGGCTGTGTACCTTATCGACGCAGACGCCGCCGGGTACGCGTCGGTCCGGCAGCGCCTGGCGGGTCTTCGGATGCCGCCGGGGCCGGCGTACTGGATTCGCCCGGGCGACGAACCCTCGCGGCTCCAGGGCCTCAAGCAGGTGTGGCCGGACGTGGCGGGGGCGGTGGTCTCGGCGCCGGCCATTGCCGCGGCGGTTGAGCGGCTGCGCGTCCGCACGAGCGGCGTGCCGCGCGCGGGCGGTCCGGAATCGCGGGCGGCGGTCGTCGGCGCGTGGAGCGATGCGGTGCTGCGGCTGTCTGTGCCTCGGGGGACCGGCGCGACGAAGGAGAAGTAACGTGAGGGGGAGATGGGCGCTGATTCCGGCGGCGGCGGCCCTGCTGGCGCTGACCGCCGTAGGCTGCACGACCACCCGGGTGGTCGCCGTGATGCCGCCGCCGGTGCCGCGCGACCCGTTCAAGTACCAGCCGATCGAGTGCCAACCCTCCGGCCGCACACCGGCCGCGGCGCCCGCCGAGCTGCCGCCGAAGCTGGACCTCAAGCCGCCGGCGCCGCCCGTGCCGGACCACGACGCCGCCTGGGAACCGGGCACCGAGAGCCGCCCGTGGCGGTGGATCGTCATCCACCACAGCGCCAGCGACAAGGGCTGCGCGGCCTCGTTCGACGCCTGGCACCGCAACGGCCGGCACTGGGACGAGCTGGGCTACCATTTCGTCATCGGCAACGGCACGGGCAGCGGCGACGGCGAGGTCGAGGTCGGCAGCCGCTGGCCGAAGCAGAAGCACGGGGCCCACTGCCGCGTCGGAGATAACGAAGAATATAACTATTTCGGTATTGGCATTTGCCTGGTCGGGAACTTCGACCGCGGCCCGCCGAGCCAGGCCCAGATGGCGTCGCTCGGCCGCCTGGTCGAGTACCTGGCCGCCCTGTACCACGTTGACGACGCCCACATCATCGGCCACGGAACGGTCGGCGACACGCGCTGTCCGGGCCGGTGTTTCCCCTTCGACCGTCTCTTCGCCAGGCTCCACGGCGTCCGCCAGGGCTTCGCCAGCGCGCAGTGATCCGCCGCGCACCACCACCAGGCGGTCGTTCCGGCCGGGCCGTTTCATCGGCCGCCCTCTGCGCCTATAATTGATTAAGGGGGTGATTCATATGGGACCGCGATTGGGCAAGGTCATTGAGTTCCCGCCTCTGAGGAACCGCACGGGCGTCTTCAAGGACCGCGACGACGCCGGCGGGATTGTCGCCAGGATGCTGGACGAGTACCGCGGAACGGCCGCGCTTGTTCTCGGCGTGCCCTCGGGGGGCGTTCCCGTGGCGGCGACGGTCGCCAAGTTGCTCGGCCTGGCGCTCGACACGGCCGTCGTCAGCAAGATCACGCTGCCGTGGAACTCCGAGATGGGCTACGGCGGCGTCGCGTTCGATGGCACCGTGGAGCTGAACACCGAGATCCTGCCGACGCTGGGCCTTTCGGAGCGGCAGATCCGCGAAGGCATCGCCGACACGCGCGACAAAGTGGCCCGGCGGATCCGCCTGCTGCGCGGCGACCTGCCTCCGCTCGACGTATCCGGCCGGTCGGTCATTCTGGTCGATGACGGCCTGGCGAGCGGGGTGACGATCCGCGCGGCCGTCAAGGCGCTTCGGGCGTCCGGGGCCGCCAACCTGGTCGTCGCTGTGCCGACCGGGCACCAGGGGGCCGTGTTCGAGATCTCCCGGCAGGTCGAGGCCCTGTACTGCGCCAACATCCGCGGCGGATGGAGTTTCGCCGTGGCCGACGCCTACCGGCACTGGACGGACGTTCCGGAAGACGAAGTGGCCTGGATTCTCGCCACGTTCCGGGCGACCGTTGGGCACGCCTGAGGGCTTTCCGGCGGCGTTTATTTCGCCCCCGGCGAATCACCGGGGGTTAAATGAGCACGCGGGCGGGCTGATTTCATGATATAGTCGGGGCGCCCGCCGCGGCGAGAGGCTGACGCAGCCCGTCGGGGCGCTGCCGCGGGGGACGTCATGAAGCTCACGCTTGCCTTCGCTTTCGGCTTTCTCGTCTTGTCATCCTTTCCGTGCCCCGTTGCGGCAGCCCCTGGCCCGGTCCCGGCGGCCGCCATCCTCGCTGGGACGATATGATGTCTGGGGCGATTCCCAAGTATTCTGATGGGGTTTGTTGACAATCCCGGGCGCCGAGGTATAGTACTCTGGGTTTTCGCTCAGCACGCAAGTGCGAAGTTCCATGCGGCAGGGGGGAGAAGCTGCGCCCAATAGCCAACGCAACCGCTGGGGGGATGAGCCCAAACATGTTCGAGCATCTGGAACCGCGCCTGCTGCTGGCAGGCCCCCCCGATCTCATCATCGTCAGCCTTGGCTATACGCCGGGCACTTACGTCCAGGGGGACGCCTTTGCCTACTCGCTCCGAGACGTGAACATCGGCGGCAACGCGGCCGCCCTTCCCTTTGAGATCCAGGTGCGGTTGTCGAAGGACATGGTGTGGGGCAACGACGATGACGTCATCGTCGCCACCGTCATGGAGGAGAAGCTGACGGGCGCCGAGGGCGCCTACTATGACCGGGACGGCATCGGCGTCATCCCGATCGATGCAAGCCCCAGAGTCTACTTCGTCGGCGCCAAGACCGACTCGTCCAGCCTCGTCACGGAGGCGGCGGAGCTGAACAACATCCGCTGGTCTCCCGTGGCCGACGTTCGCGTGGTCGCGCCCCCGCCAGCGCCGGAGATCGAGGTCCACGGGTTCCGCGACGTGCTGATCACCGACGGCGGAGGCATCACCAACGGCGTCGCAGGCAACTTCGGTGGCCTCGCGGTCCACGGCGAGACCCTGACGCGGACCTTCACCATCAAGAACCTGGGCACCGGCGCCCTGAACCTCACGGGCAATCCCCAGAAAGTCCTGCTCAGCGGCGCCAACGCCTCGGAGTTCGAGGTCCTGACTCAACCCGCGTCGCCGGTCCTGCCCAACGGCGGCACGCGGACGTTCCAGATCCGGTTCGACCCAGCCGCGGCCGGCGAACGCGTGGCCACGGTGATCCTCCCCAACAACGACGGCAACGAGAACCCCTTCGACTTCGAGATCCATGGCTTCGGCCTGCTGCCCGAGATTGAAGTTCGCGCGAGCAACCACACGGTTATCCCCAGCGGCGACACCTCGCCCGACACCACCAAGCGCACCGATTTCGGCAACGCCGTCGTCGTCGGCGCCGCTGTCTCACGCAGTTTCGACATCTTCGACCTCGGCCAAGCGAGGCTGATCCTGGGGTCCTTGTCGAACCTGACGAACTGGAGCCCGCGCATCCAGGTCAACGGCCCCAACGGGGCGGAGTTCACCGTCCGCACCCAGCCCGGCAGGTACGTCGCGCCCGGCCTCAAGGTCACCTTCACGCTGGATTTCAGGCCCCAGGGCCCCGGCCAGCGCGACGCCACGGTCTCGATCGCGAACGACGATAGCGACGAGAACCCCTATACCTTCGCCGTCCGCGGCCAGGGATTGGCGCCCGAGATGGACGTCCAGGGCTACGGACAGTCCATCGCCGACGGCGACACCACGCCGAGCGTCGCCGACGGCACGGACTTCGGCGGCGTCAACGTGAACGAGGGTCTCGCCACCCACACCTTCACCATCAGAAACACCGGAACGAGCAACCTGACGCTCAGCGGCAACCCCCGGGTCAAAGTGGAGGGCCCCAACGCCGCCGACTTCTCCGTCGTCTCGCCCGCGCAGTCCTGGGTATACCCCGACCATTCGACGACATTCCAGGTCATCTTCAATCCTTCTGCCGTGGGCCTGCGCAACGCCCGGCTGTCCATCGCCAACAACGACCATGACGAGGGCACCTACGAATTCTCCATCAGCGGCACGGGCACCGGCACGCCGGCGCCCGAGATCGAGGTGCTGGGCAGGAACCAGGTCATCGCCAACCTCGACACGACGCCCTCGACAGCCGACGACACCGATTTCGGCAACGTGAGCGTGTCCGGCGCGAACCTTACCCATACCTTTACAATCCGCAACATCGGCGCCGCGACGCTCTCGCTCGGGCCGCAGCAACCGGGCGTCGTGGAGCGGGTCCAGATCTTCGGGCCCGATGCCGGCGACTTCTCCGTCGTGCAGATCCCCGGCTACTACGCCGTGACGCCGAACGGCGGCACGACGACGTTCCAGATCCGCTTCGACCCAACGGCCGTGGGGGTGCGCCGGGCGCACGTGGTCATCAACAACACCGATCCCGACGAAGGCCCGTTCGACTTCGACATCCAAGGCACGGGCACCGCCCCCGACATCGACGTGCACGGCGGCGATCCCCGCACCGGCGGGGGCAGCGACATCGCCAACGGCGACCAGACGCCCTCGAGCCAGGAAGGCACCGACTTCGGCCGCGTGGACGTCAACGGCGGAACCGTCGAGCATCAGTTCTCCCTCGGCAACTCGGGGAGCTTCGGCCTGCGGCTCCAGGGCAGGCCCCCCGTCCGGATCGAGGGGGCCAACGCCGGCGACTTCACCGTCACCCAGCAACCGGGCCTGACGAAGATCGGCTCGGGCGGCCTCGTGTCGTTCCGCGTCCGGTTCGATCCCTCCGCGCTGGGCCTGCGGACCGCCGTTGTCAAGATCCCCAGCAATGATTTCAACGACAACATGTTCTCATTCACGATTTCGGGCACGGGCATCGACGCCCGGATGCAGGTTCTCGGCGGCTGGGAATACGGCCCAATCGCCGACGGCGACACGACGCCCAGCCCCGACGACTTCACCGACTTCGGCTCGGCCGACGTCAACACCGGCGAAGTCATCAGCTTCTTCGCCATCCTCAACAACGGCGAGGCTGCCCTGAATCTCACCGGCAACCCGCGGGTCCAGATCGCGGGGCCGAATGCGGCGGACTTCACCGTGGCGACGCCGCCGGACTCGCCCACGCCCGGCGGCGGCCACACCGGCTTCAACATCAAGTTCGACCCCACGGCGGGCGGGGTGCGGAACGCAACCGTCTCAATCGCCAGCAACGATGCGAGCACCACCCCCTTCACGTTCGCCATCCGCGGCACCGCCACGGGCACGGGGCTGCCGACGATGGTGGTCCGCGGCAACGGCCAGGAAATCGTGGACGGCGACAGCACGCCTGCGGCCGGCGACGGCACCGACTTCGGGGGCGCCAAGGTCGACGCCCCTGGGCCCCAGAAGTGGTTCAACATCGTCAACACCGGCGCCGGGGCGCTGATGCTGACCGGCAACCCCAAGGTCCAGATCACCGGCCCCAACGCCGACGATTTCAGCGTCGTCCAGCAACCGCCGTCACCTTTGGCGCCCAACAATACGACCTATGTCTCTTTGAGGATCGCCTTCACACCCCACGGCCCCGGCCTGAGGACCGCCACGGTCAGCATCGCCGGCAACGACCCCGACCGCAACCCCTATGATTTCGCGATCCAGGGCCGCGGAACGTTGCCCGAGATCGAGGTCCTCGGCAACGACGTGCCGGTCGCCAACAACGACATGACCCCGGGCAGCAGCGACGGCACGTATTTCGGCACGGCCGAGATCGTGGGCGGCCGGGTCTCGCACACCTTCACCATCCGCAATAGCGGCGAGGGCGCCCTGCGGCTCACCGGCACCCCCCGGGTCGAGATGGGCGGCGCCAACGCGGCGGACTTCGTGGTTGAAAGCCAACCCGCTTCCACCGTCGCGGCCAATGGCGG
>Ga0315273_10000331_pt1 | contig 47605 bp, 45 predicted proteins | sample YL17G02_0_MG_FD_205753 | JGI IMG/M metagenome (GOLD analysis project Ga0315273, IMG submission 205753) | Sediment microbial communities from Yellowstone Lake, YNP, Wyoming, USA - YL17G02_0 | ecosystem: Environmental > Aquatic > Freshwater > Lake > Sediment | place: USA: Wyoming | collected...
GAGCGGCGCCATGACTAACAGCCAGGAGGACATCGAGGAGGCGGACGCCTTCCTCATCATCGGCTCCAACACCTCGGAGCAGCACCCCCTCCTAGCCCGTAGGGTTATCAAGGCCGTCAAGGGGGGTGCCAAGCTGGTCGTGGCGGACCCCAGGGACATCCCCCTCACCGAGTACGCCGACATCCACCTCACCCACCGGCCGGGGACAGACATCGCCCTGCTCAACGCCATGATGAACGTCATCATCGCCGAGGGACTCCAAGACGACGACTTCATCAGGACGCGCACCGAGGGCTACGAGGCGCTCAGGGAGCACGTAGGGAAGTACACGCCCGAGTACGCTGAGGGGATAACAGGCGTCCCCGCAGGAAAGATCAGGGAGGCCGCCCGCATCTACGGCTCCGCCGAGAGGGCCACCATCCTATTCAGCATGGGCATCACCCAGCACATCACCGGCGTCAACAACGTCCTCAGCACAGCCAACCTCGCCATGTTAACCGGGAACATAGGCCGACCCGGCACAGGCGTCAACCCCCTCAGGGGGCAGAACAACGTACAGGGCGCCTGCGACGTCGGAGCCCTCCCCGACCTCCTACCCGGGTACCAGCGCGCCGCCGACCCCGATGCACGGAAGCGGCTAGGCGACGCCTGGGGAGCCGAGGTCCCCACCGAACCGGGGCTCACACTGACCGAGAAGGTGAACGGCGCCGGGGAGAAGGTCAAGGTCATGTTCATCATGGGGGAGAACCCCCTCATGTCCGACCCCGACACAAACCACGTAAGGAAGCAGTTTGAGAAGTTCGACTTCCTAGTGGTCTCGGAGCTGTTCCTCAGCGAGACGGCGGAGGTTGCGGATGTCGTCCTCCCCGCGGTGAGCTTCGCGGAGAAGGACGGCACATTCACGGCGACGGATCGCCGAATACAGCGGCTACACAAGGCAATAGAGCCAATCGGGGAGGCGAAGCCCGACTGGTGGATACTAAGCCAGCTCTCCACGCGCCTCGGCTACCCGATGGAGTACACGGGTCCATCCGAGATAATGGACGAGGTCGCCTTGATCTCCTCAATCTACCACGGCGTGGGCTACGATAGGCTTGAGGGAGACGGTCTCAGGTGGCCTGTCCCCTCTAAGGAGCACCCGGGGACGCCGATCCTTCACGTCGAGAAGTTCAGCCGCGGCCTCGGCAGGTTCCACGTCGTCGAACACAGGCCCCCCGCGGAAGAGCCTGACGAGGAGTACCCGCTCTTGCTGACGACGGGGCGCATCCTCTTCCACTGGCACACCGGCACCATGACCCGCAGGAGCCCTACCCTGACTGATCAGGTGAACGAGGCCTTCGCCGAGATCAACGAGCGCGACGCAGAGAAGCTTGGCATCCACTATGGTGACCTCATCAAGGTTACGAGCAGGAGGGGCGAGATAACGTTGCGGGCACGCGTCACCGGCGGCATAAAAGAAGGCGTCGTCTTCATACCCTTCCACTTCGCCGAGGCGCCTGCAAACATGCTGACAAACAACGCCGTCGACGCCGAGTCGAAGATACCCGAATACAAAGCCTGCGCGGTCAGAGTCACCAAGGCTTAACCCAATGTAAAATCTCGGTTAAACTTCGGCACCTTTTTTCAGGTGGAGTGGTTACCAGCCGATGGCGTATCCGTCGCCCGTCCTCGGGCTGGCTCCCCCGTACTTCACCCCCGTCCGCGGGTCGTATCTTATCGCCAAGCACCTCCCGTGGCTCCAGGGTTTATCGACGACCACGCTATGCCCCTTCTCCCTGAGGCCCGCCAGAACCGGCTCGGGGATGGTGGGCTCGACCCTTAGTTCCCCGGGTCTAACCATCTTCGGCCAGAAGCTGCCGGTGAAGTGGTTTGTGTGGACGGTCGGCTTGTCCAAGGCGAGTTGTACATCCATGCCGAAGTCTACGTAGTTTAGGAAGAATTGGCTCGTCCACTGGTCCTGCCCGTCCCCACCGGGGGTACCGTATACCATGTAGGGTGCCCCCTCCTTCATGACGAGGCTCGGCGTCAGTGTGATCCTCGGCTTCTTGCCGGGCTCGAGGCAGTTCGGGTGCCCCTCGGTGAGGTTGAACTGCTGGCCGCGTGTCCCCATGGGGAATCCCAGCCCGGGAACGAGGGGGCTCGTCCTTATCCAGCCCCCGCTAGGCGTCGCCGATATCATGTTCCCCATAGGGTCCACTGCCTCGCAGTGCACGGTGTCCCCTTCGAACCCTCCCTTTAGCGTCGTCGGCTTCAACTCGATGGGCTCCGCCCTCCCCGGCCTGAGGAGCATCGAAGCTTCTTTCGGATCGATTAACTCCCTCCGCTCGTCGGCGTAGATTTTCGACAGCAGCATGTCGAGGGGCACGTCGGCGAAGTCGGGGTCGCCGTAGTAGTGTTCCCTGTCGGCGAATGCAAGCTTGGCGCACTCCGTCCAAGTGTGGATGTATTCAACCGAGTTATGCCCCATGGCGCCAAGGTCGAATCCTTCTAGTAGGTTATAGAGTTCGAGCTGGGCGGGTCCCTGCGTCCACGGCCCACACTTGTAGACATCCAGGCCCCTGTAGTTGCTTGTGATCGGTTTCTCGATGCGCGCCTGATATTTATCGAAGTCTTCGAGGGTCATCAACCCGATGTTTCCCTTACCGTAGACGTCGAGGCACCGGTAGCTGTTCATGAAGTCTACTATCTTCTGGGCTATCGGGCCGCGGTAGAAGTGGTCTCGGCAGGCGTCTATTCCCGCGGTTCTCCCGGATCGGCGCTCGTTTCGCTCCAGTTCGACGATTTCTTTGAATGTCTTCGCCCAGTCGGGGTTTTTGACGACCTGCCCCACCTGCGGCGGCGTGCCCCCGGGGAGATACACGGCGGCGGTCGTCGGCCACTCCCTCCCGAATCGCTCTTGTGACGCGGTTATGCTTCGGACCATTGTGGGCTGAATCGGGTAACCATCCGAGGCGATGTCGATGCTTGGCCTCAGGCATTCACCGAGGCTGAATGTGCCGTAGAGGTCGAGGGCCATTAGCCATGCGTCGAATGCGCCGGGGACGACGGCGGGCGTGAAGCCGTCCTCGGGGATGAGGTCGTAGCCGTTTTCCCGGAACCACCCGACGGTGGCCGCCTTGGGCGCCGGGCCCGAGCCGTTTATCGCCAACACGACCTCCTCGTCGGAGAGATAGAGGAGGATGGGCACTTCCCCGGCTACGCCAACGAGATCCGGTTTCGTCAGGGTCAACGCGAACCACATGCTGACTGCTGCGTCCACGACGTTACCTCCCCGTTTGAGGGCGTGGTGCCCGATCTCCGTCGCCAAGTAGTGGCTCGAAGTCACCATGCCGTTGGTTCCCATAACGACTGGTCGAGTTGTGAACTCCATGGAGGATGTATCTCCTCAGCGTATTTAGTTTGATTCACGGGTCAAACGAGGATGGGCTCAAAGGGCAGCACCGTCGCCCCCCTTCAATATTCGCTGCTCACCCATTGGGAGAGTTTTTATTATCTCTCATTCACTACCCGCCAACTGAAGGCGCGGGTGTTGGGGTTAGGGAAACGGATCGCTGATAGACTCACACCAACGAAGATGGACGCGGTCTATTGGGAGCTGATCTTCGTCGGCTTCTCCATCATGATGGGGATGAGCTTACCCGCCTCATTTCTGCCGATATTGGCTGAGAGCCTCGACCCCTCGGGCGTGCTCGTTGGGCTCGTCGTCTCGGCGTGGTTCCTCAGCAGGATCTTCCTAGAGCTACCCGCGGGGATAATCAGCGATCGAATCGGCAGGCGCCGCCTCCTCATATTTGGCATAGCCCTCAGTTGCCTCGGGCCCATCCTCTGCAGCCAGGCCGACAACATCTGGTTGCTCATCATAGGCCGAGGCATCTGGGGGATGGGGACCGCGTTCTACTTCATGAACAACACGGCTCTCCTGATGGACATACTCCCCGCGGATACTAGGGGCAGGGCTCTCGGGCTCTTCCAGGGGATCGAGTTCGTGGGGAGCTTCATCGGCGCCCCGATAGGCGCGTTCCTCTCCGTCTACATGAGCTACAATCAGGTCTTCTACTTCACACTGCTACTGACCCTGGTCTCCCTCGCCATCGCTTGGAGGTCCGGCGGCATGAAGAGATTCGAGAGCAGGGGCACGCAGAGGGAGCGGACGCCCCTCAGGGAGATAATCAAGGCGATAGGTGATCGCGGGATATTGATAATCTGCCTTAGCACCGTCCTCCGGATGCTCATAATGCAGGGTATCTTCCAGACCGTATTCCAGTTATACTTGAATCAGGGGCTCTCCCTCGCGGTTTCGACGATAGGCCTCATCCTGAGCGCGAGGATCGCCGGGCAGGTCATCTCACTAGTCTCAGCGGGAATACTATCCGACAAGATCGGTAGAATCCCCGTGCTCGTCGCCGGATTCGTCGTCTGCGGCTTCACACTGTTCGCCTTCACTTTGACGAGCAGCTTCCTTTTCCTGCTCCTTCTCGGCTTCGTTGAAGGGCTCGGCGAGGGCTTCGGTATGACTACACTCATCGCGCTCCTAACTGACATAGCGCCCCCGTCCGTCAGAGGCGGGGTCATCGGGCTCTACAGGACATTCCAGGATATCGGCGGCTTCGCGGGACCGATTCTCTTTATGATGCTTTACAATGGGTTTGGGGCAGTCTCGGCGTTCTATTTAGCGGCCGCCGTCAACGTTGTTAATGTTGGGCTAATATTGGCGTTCAAGTCCAAGCCGAAGAACGGCTAGGATTTGATTCTCCTCTTATGCGGATTCGAGTGTTGGATAGGTTGAAGATATGCCTCTTCAGTCTGCACCGCACCGTGTCGAATACGCGAGTGTGAGACTTACGCTTTCGGGGTCACGCATGTCTAGCCACGCCGGGGTATCCACGCCCTGACGATGATGACTATAAGAAAGCAGACCATGAAGACCGTGGCAATGTTTATCACGTTCAGTATGTCCGCCGGTATGATGAGTGCGTCGACCTGCCTACGAATCAGCACCGTCAATGCGAAGGCGACGAGGCCGATCGCGGTCGTCTTGAACCTGTCTGCGAGCATCACAGACGATGACCCCGCGGAGGGGTTTAACGGTTCCCTATCAAGCGTTAATAACCGCGACCCGGCGGGTTAGTTCATGGTTAAGATGTACCACATGCGCCGCGGCGACAAGGCGATCAAGGACAAGGCGAAGCTGGAGAAGATCCTCAGGGAGACGAATTTCGTGACCCTCGCCCTCGCGAAGGGGAACGAGCCGTACATCGTCGCCCTCAGCCACAGCTACGACGGGGAGGCGGGGTGCCTCTACTTCCACTGCGCCGCGGAGGGGAAGAAGCTCGACTACATGCGCGCCAACCCCGTGGTCTGGGGGCAGGCGCTCATCGACCACGGCTACCACGAGGGGCAGTGCAGCCACCTCTACGTCTCGGCGGTGTTCCGGGGTCGGGTCGAGTGGGTGGAGTCCATCGAGGAGAAGAGGCGCGTCCTCACGCACATGATTGAGCACCAGGACGGCAACCCCGCCGCACTGATGCCGAGGCTGACGGGGCTGGAGAGCGGCGGCGCCCTTGACAAGACCGTCGTGGGCAGGATAGTAATCGAGGAGCTGACGGGGAAGAAGTCCGCCGAGGTCGACTTCTAGTGTCCCTCAGGTAACATTATAAACCGCCCCACTTTTCTCAGGGACAGGAGAGATAATCATACATGGCCAAGTGTGAGAAGTGCGGCGCCGAGCTAGGGGAAGGCGCGGCTTTCTGCCAGAAGTGCGGTGCACCCGTCGCAGCGACGCCGACGACTGCCCCTGTTGGGGAGAGGATGATAAACCTCGCGGGGTGGGGCGACAGGATACTCGCCTACATCATTGACATGATCCTCGCCGGGATAGTCCTCGGCATCATAAAGGCGGTCGTATTCCTGCCAAGCTACTTCGTCGGCGGAATGATGGGGGTTCCCTCCTACGTCCCGTGGAGCAACTTTGGCTTCGACAATCTATTCTGGTTTGCCTACTTCCTCTTCATGGACCTCACATACGGCCAGAGCATCGGCAAGATGGTGCTGAAGATCAAGACGACGAACATGAACGGCGGCCCCATCGAGCTGAGCCAGGCCGCCATCGAGGCTTTCGGCAAGGCCTTCCTGCTACCCCTCGACGTAATCCTCGGCTGGGTCTTCACGAACCAGAGAAACCAGCGGATCTTCACCTACCTGGCGAAGACGATAGTCGTCAAGATCAGGGATTAGCCAAGCCCCCCCTCTGGGGGTTACTTGGTAACCTTCTTCATCGGTTGCCCGCAGCAGACCAGCTGCCCTGCGCCCGATTCGAGGACTTCAACCTTGTTCCCGCATATCTCGCAGAGGTAGATCTCCTTCACCTTTGTCATATCGATCAGTTTCCTTTGGGGAATCGCTATTATTAGATTTGATCGTTGGCTGCGACGCCCACGATGAGGTGTATGTTGTGGCGCGGGTATGAGGACGCTTTATAATAAACTTCTACGACCTAAAGAGAATCTCGATGTCTCGTAAACCGGGTGAGATCGCAGAGTTGATCTGTTCCCTATACGGGGAGAAGGTGTTTCTGCTCGCCATCCTCGCGCGCTAGGCTGTTTAGAAATTAAATAAAACCTACACAACACACTCATTGAGTATAGGTTGAACGTTAAGCGCGTGCTTGACTCACTCAACCTACACCAGATCCGAACCGAACTAGCAGACCACTACCACAGAGAAGGACCGGGCAGAACACCAACCAACCCACTAGCCATGCTCAAAGCCCAGCTAGCCAAACACCTCCTCAACATAATCAGCGACAGAAGACTCGCACTACGCCTCAGAAGCGACCACAGAGTAGCCAAAGCATGCGGCTTCCGAAGAAGGACACCGAGCCACGGACTCTTCACCCACTTCAGACACAGACTCGGCGAAGAGACGTACCACAAGGTCTTCAACAGACTCACAAGGATACTCATCGAATCGGGGACAATCATCGGCAAGGTCCTCGCCGTCGACAGCACCCACATCGAAGCTTACAGCGGAAGAGCCATGGATAACCGCGTTGGAAGAAGCGACCCGGACGCCCGTGTAGGGTGCGGGAAGCGTGGCTTCATCCTCGGCTACCGCGTCCACACCGTCTGCTGCGCGGACTCAGCTACCCATAGCCTACGAGGTGACACCGTGTAACGAGAACGATAAGCTCCACTTCAAGCCGCTGCTGGAGAGGGTGCACCGCCTCGGGGTCAGCTTCAGAACAGTTCTTGCCGATGCTCAATATAGCTCCGTGAACGTTAGGGACGCGGCGGAGTGGCTCGGTGCTGAGCCCGTCATCCCGGTTAGAAGGGACTCCCGGGTTGAGGCGGTGCTACGTGTGGGCCGCGACTTCGTGGCCAGGGGTGCTAAGCGGATCCTGGGGCTGTTCAGGAAGCGGTGGAGTATTGAGAGGCCATTCGGCCGGGCGAAGGAGTGGCTGATGTTGGATGGCGTCAGGGTTCGGGGTTTGACGCAGGTGTCGATCCATGTCTCGCTGAGTTTGATCTCGATGCTTGTGGTTGCTCTGTCCGCGGTGAGGCTGGGGTTTCCTGGTCTGGTTAGGTGTATCAAGGGTTTCGTTGAGTGCGTCGTGGCTTCGATGGGACTTGCCTAGGGGTTTCCATTGTTTTGGTTGTGGGGTTTCTAGTCTCCATGGGTTTCTTGGGGCGGGGTTTGGATGATGGGTTCAACGTGTTCTCGCTGAGGCGTCGGTGACTAGTGTGAGGCATCTATAATGGTGATTTTCTAAACAACCTAGCGCGCGAAAGTTGTATGAAGAAGTATTGTTCACGAGTACACGATAATAAAGGAACTTGAAGTCATGAACACATGTTGAAGGAACTAGCAAAAAATCGCTGCACGTAAAATTGATCTTCCAAGTAAATCAATGGTTGATTCGCCTCTGAATCAGGGTTTCATGTGCGCGACATTAGCCCAAGAGGATAAGAGTCATACTCGCATGAAACTTGAAAAAAAAATGGAAATTATCAGTATACGATATAATAGCCATCGTATGTGAATGAAGATCCATTATAGGTGTTGTCGATTCGAATCCAGAACGTTCCATCGTATGGTGCGTAGAGGTCATTGTATCCCCAAGAAGGGAACATCATACAACATCTTTCATTGGTATCATCGTCAGTAAAACCAATCTTAAAATACGCACCAGAAGACCAGACAATGTAGACGCGAACTTGTTGATCTTTTTCTAGAACATGAGGATATCCATATGGTTCCAGATCTCCCGAACCCCAGTCATGAACTTCATCTTCCCAGATGTATGGGTTATTAAAGTAATAAATAGAATCTGGTTCCATTTCCTCCTCAAGATCAGGGAACTGATTAATTGGTTCATCATTTTCTTACGGTTTCGCAAATCCGAAAGATACTGAAATAGCTAGTAAGGTTAAAAATATTATAAATATTTTATTTTTACTCATTTTTGAGCATGATTAGATTCTTAAGCGTTACTATTATATTTTTTTTCTAAAAATAGAAAAAGTTTACGTAAACCGAGTGTTGTTATTACGTTTTTGATTTGTAAAAGGAATTTACTGAAGCAAAATAACATTTTAAAATTTAAGTTATTAATATATATTTGTAATATAAATTTAGATATTTCTCATGTGTATATTTAATATATGAATAAAAAATCCATTTACATTATAATTCTCGTTACAACGATAATAATAAGTATCTACATTTATCAGATACCTAGATATGAAGAAACAATTAGAGTAGTGATAGACGGAAAAGAATATTCTGATGAATTCTTCATAAACTCTTTTGATTATTCAACTATAGAAGGAAAAAAAATCGAGTTAAATATGCAAATTAAAAGTGACGAGTTTGTAACAAGAGACGAAACTATTCTATACAATTTTACAAGCATTGATGAAGTATGGAGAATTTTATCCGAATTAAAAACACCAAACATTGTTCTCGGATTCTCGAAGTACTTGACTAACGGGTCCTTCTGCGATGCGGTAACAAGATACTATGGAGTTGATACCAACTGTTCTAAAAAAGAGGAAGTTGGACGTAATATCGGCGTTCTGGGAAGAGTTCAGTATAGCGATGTTATTTTTAATGTTTATAGACATAACACTTCTGGTAGAGCTGGTCTTCAGGTCTCGAAAATGTACCTTAGAGCAGGAGCCAGATCCACCATATGGAGCATGTTTGTCTGGCTGGATAACTCTAGCGAGTATCGTGTTGAACTTGAAAAATATGCATTAAAATGAATTTTTTATTTAGAATATATCTAACATCTCAAAGATTTTCTTTTGAGATATAACTTACGTCATAGCGCGATATACTCGCCATAGTCTTCCCCATCGCCGCCTTCGTCGCCATGGGTTTAGAGCATAGCGTCGCCAACATGTTCCTGATCCCGCTTGGCATAATGGTGGGTGGTGATCCCTCGATCGTATCGAAGGCGGGGGTCGACGTAAGTAAAGTGAATCTATTCGGCCTCGGGGGGAACCTTGTCCCGGTGACGATCGGTAGCCTGATCGGTGGTACGCTCTTCGTGGCGGCGGCCTACGGGTACATCTACTTAAGAGACTCGAAGTAAACTTAGCGCATAGTCTTCCTTCATATTCATCTCGAGGATTCGGATTAACCCATAAAATCCGGTTTAAGATGGGCCTTTCTTTATAAGGGCTTAAATACACTGACAACCCGAAACGAGGTTAATCAATATCCTCTCTCTTGTTTTCGCTGAGTTTCAAAGCTCAGCTTAGTATGTAAAAGAGGATTATCGATGTTGGTATTAGGTGAAAGACGGCGATTATGGCGAGGGTCAGTCTCGGCGAAGCCGCAACCTTCTCCGCCATAAGTCTAACGATTCGGCTGAAGGGCTTCATCAATATCATGAATATGACTGCACCGACAAGATTGATGGTTAGTTGAACTAGCCACACCCCCATCGCAATCGGGTTTCCTGTCGCCATGGCCGCCAACATCACGCTAAAGCATGTCCCGATGTTTGAACCGAGGATATAGGGGAGGATATGGTAATCGGCGCTGAGGACCCCGCTGGAGGCGAGGGGTATCAGCAGCGAGACCATGACGGTGGTACTCGGTATGAGGAGCGTGAATAGGAAGCCCGCTATGAAGGCTCTCAGCGGCTTCGTGAATGTCCCCCTGATCAGGTTCCACGACCTCGGCATGTTGAATATCTCAGTCATGTACCTCTCGACCCCCGTTAGGGCGAGGACAAGCAGTATGGCGCCGCCGATTAACCCGTACCAGGCCGGGATGTAGCGGAGAAGTGTGGGTATCCAGGGCGTCAAGGCCTCAAGTGCATTTGGGACCGTATTTAGCCACGAGGCGTCAACGAAGAGTGTACTGCCCTGATTCGCGACTCTCGTAAGCAAGCCGAAGAAGAGCTCTAGGGGGTAGAAGATCGCCAACGTCGCGAGGTTGTATAGGACGTGAGTTATGGTCACGTTGAAGGTCGCCGATTGGCGTTCCTTGCCTCTGATCTGGTTTAGAACCGAGATCAGGAACGGAGTCACGGTGGTTCCTATCTCGGCGCCGATCACTGTGGCGACGGCTAAGCTCAGGGGCAAGACGCCCGTCGACACGAAGGCCACCACTATGGAGTCGAATGCTCCGCTGCTGTGGAGAAGGGCTGTGCCGATCCACCCCGCTGAGACGCCGCTCGTGGTGTCCTTAATTACGAGCACGATACTCTCCGCTAGGAACTCGCCGAGGGATGCAGCGGACGTTTTTATCAACACGATCGCGGAGACGAAGAAGTATAGTGAAATTATTGAGCCTGCGACGTGTTGAATTTTCGGGCCCAAATCACTCATCTAACTGCATCTAAATAGAATTAAAGGGTAAGCTATATAGAATATATTGATTATATAGCTGATTACTGCCTGTTGTTTTTGGTTCATCACTTTATATGAGTCACTTTGCACCGAGGTTACCTATATACTCGGGGGCTCTTCGGTGTCGGGTGTTGATGGGAAGTTCAAAGCGGGGGTCGTTCACCTGATCCTCACCCACGACGCTGAAGAGGCACTCAGGTCCCTCGCCGAGCATTATCTTGTTGATGTATCGAGCCTCAGGGTAGGTCTCCCTAAGGGTCATGCTAACGTCTCGGGGTGCTATGTAGTTGATAAGGAGACCATCTATGTTGCCAGCAGTGATGGGTTTGCTGACCCGTTTCTGATCCTGCATGAGTTCTATCCTCACCTTAGGTCTGTTAGTAGCAGTCATAGGGGGACCGAGAGGTACGCGGACAGGTTCGCGTGTGAGTATCTCGACGAGCATAGGGCACTCTCATTGGGACGGTCTCCTTCTCGGGCGTGACACTGGCATCTTTGACGACAATTAGGCCCACCACATCCGCGTACGTGCACATGAGCCAACTTGTTTGAGCTTATCTCCTAGAAGGCGAACTGACTATTTGGTGAGTAACGGTGTCGATTGCTGAGCCCCCGACTATACCGCAGTCAGACTACGTTAGGCGTTGGAATGCTGTCCAAGGGTTGATGGCTGAAAAGGGCCTAGACCTCATTTTAACCTACTCTGACGACAGGGCTACGGCTGGAGCGGCCCACGCCCGGTATCTCACTGGTTTTCCACCTCACTTCGAGGCTGTGTGCGTCTTGTTGCCGCGGGAGAGTGAGCCTGTGCTCCTCTGTGGGCCTGAGAGCGAGGAGTATGCTCGACTCGTGGGGCGGGTGAAGGAGACTCGTGTTCTCAGGGAGTTCACGCACCCCGATGAGGATTATCCCTACGCCAAGCTACAGAGTATTGGACAGGTGGTGAACGAGTTCAAGCGCGTCGGCAGAGTTGTGAGGATTGGGGTCGGGGGATTTGGGATGATGCCGGGAGGCGTCTTAGACGCATTCAAGCACTCTTTACCCCAGGCGGAGTTGGTTGATGCGGAGGCGGAGCTATGCGGCGTGAGGGCCGTCAAGTCGCCCGCTGAGATCGCTGTGATTAGGTACGCTTATGGGGTGGCTGAGAGGGGGATGGAGGCCGCCTACGCGGCTGTAAAGCCCGGTGTGACTGAGCGTTTTGTGGCCGCGGAGGCGGAGTATGCCATGAGGAGGGCCGGCTCAGAGGGCATGGGCATCGACACAATCGTAGCCTCGGGCCCCAACACGCGACCGATACTTGCTCGCACCACCTTTAGGAGGATTGAGAGCGATGATCTGGTTGTCATCACGCTGGCCCCTCGGGTTGAGGGGTATCATGGGGCGATCGCCAGGCCATTAATCGTGGGTGACCCCGGTGAGGAGGTTGTGCGAGCCGCGAAGTCGGCGATTCGCGCCCAGTCCGAGTGTCGCTCGGCCATCAGGGCGGGTGTTCCCGGTCGGGACGTGGAGGCCGTCGGCCGCAGGGTTATGAGTGAGGCCGGTTGGGGCAGGAATTTCCTGTATTCCGGTGTCCACAGCGTTGGGGTGGTTGAGTTTGAGCCCCCGATATTCGGACCGAGCAGTGGGGGGGCTCTGAGGGAGAATATGGTTGTGTCTGTTGACATCCCGTTGTTTGATGCGTCGTGGGGCGGGCTCAGGGTGGAGGATGGTTACCTTGTTCGAGGGGACGGCTGTGAGTGGCTAAGCAAGACCGCCATGGATCTGTGGACTTAATACGCGCAACTGTAACCTCTTCAATATCGATTTCTCTACTCTTTCGAGTCTCAGCACTCTTAATTCCTTCATATAATATGAAGCGGAGGCTGTCTTTGTAGATGCATCTGCGACCTCTCCCTCTTTATTAGGATCGGGAATTCACGATCCATTTGAAATAAAATTGTTGGTGGACTGGGGGGGATTTGAACCCCCGACTTCCTGATTGCAAGTCAGGCGATCATACCACTGATCTACCAGCCCGCCGAAGTAACTGCATGGAGTCCAAATTTTAACCTATTGGGGCTGGACGAGGTGAACCTCAGCCTCGAGTCCCGTCGCCTCCCGGTATCGGCGTGGAACCTCCTCGATGAAGTCCCGGAGGTTATGCTTGGGTAGGAGATTTATGGTGCAGCCGCCGAACCCGGCCCCAGTGAGTCGGGCGCCGAGGACGCACCCGGTGTCCTTGGCTATCTCGACCAGGGTGTCAAGCTCGGGGCAGCTAACGCCGTAGTCGTCCCTGAGGCTCAAGTGGGACTCGTACATGAGTGCCCCCAGCTTGGCGCCGTGGTTTGTCTCCATGGCGTTGACGGCGGAGAGCACCCTAGCGTTCTCACGCACCACGTGGCGGCACCGCCTATAGATCACGTCGGGTACACTCCCCTCAACCGCCTCTAGATCCCTCATCGTCGCATCCCTGAGCGACTTTATCCCTGGCCTGACCCGCCTCAGGGCCTCGACGCCCTCCCTGCACTGCTGGACGCGCTCGTTGTATGCCGAGGAGTCGAGCTTCCTCCTTATCCCCGTGTGGACGGCGACCAGGGTGTCCCCGAAGGGTATCTTGACGTTCCTGTGCCCGTTGTCCCTACAGTCTATGAAGAGAGCCTGACCCTGCCTCCCGAGGGAGGCGCAGAACTGGTCCATGATCCCGCTCTGTAGGCCTATGAAGTCGTTCTCCGCTGACTTCCCGATGTAGGCGAGCTCGACGGGGTCTATCTCGAGGCCAAAGAGTCTCCTGAGGGCGCGCGCAGTGGCGACCTCGAGCGCGGCGCTTGAGCTGAGCCCTGCGGCTTGTGGCACATCCCCCTTTATGGTCAGCTCGGCTCCGCTCAGGCTGTACCCTTTCCTCTGCAGGGCATCGACGACGCCCATGACGTAGTTCGCCCACCGCGTCTTCTCGCTGAACGCCTGCTTCCCGAGGGTGAAAGAGTGCTTCTCACCGTAGTCGTAGGCGTAGAGCCTGAACTCGGTGTCGATCCTCTTCCTCGCGGCGACCCATAGGCGGCTCCCTATGGGGGTCGGGAGGACGTAACCCTCGTTGTAGTCGGTGTGCTCCCCGATGATGTTGACCCTCCCGGGAGCGCTCTCCACGGCGACGCCCTCCCTCAAACCGTAGACGTTCTCGAATATGCTCAGCATCTCCGCCTCGTCTGTCATGGAGGGTCACCCAGCGTGGAACCGGAAGACGGTCTTCTCGTGGTACCTCTCCCCGGGTCTCAGGACTGAGGAGGGGAAGCCGGGCTGGTTGGGGGAGTCGGGGTAGTGCTGAGTCTCGAGGCAGAGGCCGCTGCGCCTCGTGTAAAGCCTCCCCTTTCCACGGAGGGTGCCGTCGAGGAAGTTCCCGGTGTAGAACTGGATACTGGGCTGGGTCGTGAGCACGACGAAGGCGCGGCAGCTGACCGGGTCCCGGACCGTCGCGGCCCTCCTTAGCCTCCCACCCTCACCGTTCACGACCCAGTTGCAGTCGTATCCCACGCCGTTGATCAGCTGCTCGTCGCGTGAGTTGATCCTCGCACCGATTCGAGTGGGGCGCCTGAAGTCCATCGGCGTCCCAGCGACGCGCCTCACCTCCCCAGTGGGTATAAGGTCCTTCCCAGCGGGTGTGAAGCAGTCGGCGTCGAGGGTCAACTCGTGGCCGAGGATGTCGCCGCCGCAGGAGAGGTTGAAGTAGGTGTGGTTCGTGAGGTTGACGACCGTGGGCTTGTCGGTCGCGGCCTCATACTCCATCGAGAACTCGTCCCGGTTTAACGCGTAGGTCACCGTCGCCTTCAGGTTCCCCGGGTAGCCCTCCTCATCGTCGCGGCTCAGGTAACTGAGTCTCAACGAGTCGCCGCTTGTCTGAGCGTCCCAGAGGACCTTGTCGAACCCCCTCAGCCCACCGTGTAGGCTGTTCTCGCCGTCATTCTTCGCCAGCCGGTACTCCTTCCCTTCCAGCGTGAACCTGGCGCCACCTATCCTGTTCGCGTACCTGCCGACGATGCTTCCAAAGTAGGGGTGCCCTCCGAGGTACCCGTCGAGGGTCTCGAAGCCGTGGACGATGTCCCCCGGCTCCCCCCTCCCGTCGGGCGCCTTGAGGGAGGTGATTATGCCACCGTAGTTGGTGATCTTGGCCTCGATCTCCCCCGAGCTGAGGGTGTAGAGGTCAGCGACGCGCCCGTCCGGGAGCGCCCCGAAGGGACGGCTCTCAATCCCCATGGCACAAATTAGCCCCACGCAATTAAAGAGGTTAGGGTCGCCGCATGATTCATAAGGCGTAGCACCGCAGGTCTCTGCGTGCGGCTCAAGGCAGTGATCTTCGACCTGGACGGGACACTCGTCGACTCAAAGATCGACTACGAGCGGATGGCGGGGATGATCCGGGAGGTCCTCTCCGCCGCGGGCGTCCCCGAGGAGCACCTGACGGACCGTAGGAAGATATACCAGATAATCCGCGGCGGAGACCGGGTACTCGCCGAGATGGGCGTCGACCCCATGAGGCGCCCCAGGGTCACGTCCGAGATGGAGAGAATAATGAACAGCGTCGAGTTGGAGGGTGCCCACCTGTCTAAGCCGATGAGGAACGCCGCGGAGACCCTCCGTGCTCTCAAGGGGCGGGGCCTTGGCGTAGGGATAGCGACCAGGGGATGCAGTGAGTACGCCGCGGAGAGCATGAGGCTAACAGGCATCCACGGCTACGTCGACAAATGCCTCGCCAGAGACGAGGTGCCCTACCCGAAGCCGGACCCACGCCACCTACTCGAAGTCGTCACCCACCTCGGCGCCATGCCCGCGGAGGTCTTCTACGTCGGCGACACCTCCACCGACTTGGAGACCGCTAACGCCGCGAGGGTGAAGTTCATCGGCTACAAGAGGGACGAGGAGTGGGGCAGGAGGCTCGTCGACGCCGGCTGCGGGAGGATGGTGGACGACCTACTCGACCTCGTCGATATAGCGGAGAGCTTCTAGCCGAGCCTCTCCATGAAGCGTTCCAGCGCCGCGTCGTCTGGGACCCTCGTTAGCCTCTTCTTGAAGTCGGGGAGCATGAGGTTCGACTTGAGGCCGCTGTCGGTCACTACGCAGACGACGTCGCCCTTGTGCTCGGCCTTGAGCGCGCCGGCCACCCCCACGGCGCCCGTCGGGGACGCGTAGACGCCGTTCAAGGCTAGCAGTTCAAGGGCCCTATAGACGCCCTCGTCGTCGACGACCCAGCCGTTACCCCCCGTGGATTTGACGGTCTTGACCGCGTCGTCCTTCCTCTCGGAGACCGGAACGATGACCCCTCTGCGGGGGTCTGCCTGCACTCCTCCCTTATCGGTGGAAGCCTGTCAGCGTGTCGCCAAATTCCCTTGGTCTCCAAATCTTGGTCCTCCACGTATTCGGGGAGTCTAGGGAGACCAGGGGGTAAAAGGGGTTCCGCCTAGGCGAGGCCCTTGAGGGCGCGTGGGAGTTCCCCGATGCTCTTTATCACGGCGTCGGAACCCCTCAGGTGCTCCGCGGGTGCCCCGTAGAGGTCGATGAGGACGCCGCGCATACCTGCGCTGTGGGCTCCGACCACGTCTGCCTCGTACGTGTCCCCGACCATCACTGCGTTCTCCGGCTTAGAGGCGAGTTCCTCGAGCGCCCTCTCGAACAGGATAGGCGAGGGCTTCATGTAGCCGATCTCGGCGGAGACGACGAGGCTGTCGAAGATCGCTTCGTAGCCGAGGTCGTCGAAGACCCTCCGCGCGGTGGGGCCGTCCATGAAGTTGGTGACCACACCGAACTTGTATCTCACCCGGAGCTGCTCAAGGAGGCCCAGGGTCTCGGGGTAGAAACTCGTCTGGCGGGGCCACTCGGCGAGGTAGTCGTCCCACGCCCGTATAGCGAGACGGCTCATCCGAGGCTCCTTCACGCCCAACTCTTCAAGAGTGACGAGTAGGCGTTTTATGTAGTCTATTTCCGTCCAGCCATTCGCCTCAGCCTCGGCCACCTGCCGCCGCGCAACACGGCGATAAATCTCGATGAACCGCTCACAGTCATACTCCAATCCCTGACTCTGGAGGCTATGCTGGAATATCTCGACGGAGGCGCCGCTCCTCATCAGGCCAGGGGCCTGGACGAGTGTGTTCCAGTTGTCGAATAGGATGGTGTCGATCAAGGAACCGACCCTATCCGCCCGTTCATCGGCTCTTCGTCTGGACGTGTGGCGATATCAGTGTCCAGATCCAGTCAGCGAACTCTTTCAAGTTCTTGGTCTGGATGTAGACCTCGCCCGGCCCCTTTATGCGGGTAACGAGTCCCTCGCCGCTGAAGATGGTCTCCTTCCACCCGCCTATACGCTCGACGCGGTACCCGCAGGTGTCTGAGAAGCCGACTAGGTGGAAGTTGTCTACGACTAGCTCCTGACCGGGGACGAGCTCGTGTCTGTCGATGGCACCGAACGTGTTTATGAAGAGGTCGCCCTGCCCGGTGGTCTTGATCATGAAGAGGCCCTGGCCGAATAGTCCCTTCGTGAAGCCCTCCCAACGGATATCAAGGTCTACCGATTGGCTCGACGCGAGGTAGCCGGCTTTCTGGATTATGTAGCCCCTGTTAGGCTGGACGTCGAGCTTCGCGATGTCTCCGACCGGCGCCGCGACCAGGCCGATTTCCCCGGCTCCGTTGACGGCGGCGTAGTCGTTGACGAAGAAGCTCTGACCACCTACGAGGGCGGTCGTGAGCGTCCCGAGGATGCTCCTCTCCCTTTTCCGCGTCCTGACTTCTATCGACGGCGTCATGTAGGTCATGGCGCCGGCTTCGCCGGTGATCTGCTCACCGGGCTCGAGGTTGACGACTAGGAGGGAGTAGCTTGGGCTATACTTGATCTGATATTTCATGACGCCTCGCTTTTTACTATAATAAAACCGTCTTATAAAGGTCTCAGACGCAAAAAAGGGGGTCCTATATAGTTAGAGATCCTCGTCCTTGCTCCGCCTAAGGGAGAGTATTAATCCCTTCAGCACCATCCAGACGAAGTAAGCCCCCGGGATGAGACTCACTATCGCGGCTATGAGTACCAGCGTACTCGATCCCTGCTCGGCCATCTGGGTGAGCCGCGTTGTGGCGGCTATAAAAGATTTTGATTCTAGAGGCTTAGGGTGTATTTCTGGTACTCGCCTAGGCAGGGGGGCCCCTTCGTTATGTGGAGGCTCCTCTCGTCTAGGTCCATTATTACCGAGGCCACGGTTTCGGCCCTCATGTCCTCAGCGACGGTGGGGTCGGGGTGGGTGCAGACGCTGTATGGTTTGCCGAAGTGGTCGCGGAGCATCTCCTTGATTCCCTCGACACTTATTCGGCTATCCCAGCGCCTCAGGGAGGCGTTCGTCCTGCTGAGCCTATAGATGGTGTTGGGTATCTGAGGGACAAAGGTGTCCCGGACCGCGAGGCTTCGTGGCCCGATGAAGTGGTTAGTGTGGGCGATGTGGCCGTTCTCGGGGACCATTATCGAGGTGTCGAGGGGGCTCATCTCGAGGTCGACTGCGACGCCGCCGGACTGGGCGATGATGACGTTGGAGGAGACGCTCCGCTTGGCGTTGAGGACGGCTTGCATCGCCTCGTTCAGCCCCCTGCTGTTCAGGACTTTCCTGCACTGGGCGAGGATCGGTGGGTGGGGCTCGAAGTGGTCCTTGTCGCTGACGAGGGCGTTGAGCACTATGCCGACGCCGTTGGAGTTTAGCCCCTTGTGGCCGACCGTGCCCGCCTCGGCGTGGAGGAGGACCGCGGGCTTCCCATCCTGCCTGATCTCCAGCGTGACGCAGCCCTCCTTCACCCCCGGGCGGTAGTCCCAGTTCTGGGCGAGGAGCGTGTGGCCCCCCATCGTCGCGTCGGGCAGCGCGGCGAGGGCGGTGCAACCATCCGACGCGAGCTTGACCTGGCTGAAGAGAAGCTCGTACCGCGTGTTCAGGGCGAGTATCTCCTCGAGTTTGGAGCCCGAGCCCTCCGCTATCCCCTCTATCTCATCGTAGATGCCCGCGTCGTACCTCTTTATCGGGTCGGCGGTCGTCGACGCCTTCTTCAGGGCGTCGCTCTTCGTCATGCCGCATATTCGGCTCCAGAGTCCTAGATAGTAGTCGACGTTGTGGCGGATCTGCTTCTTCGCCGCTTCGCCGTATTTCACGCCACACTCGTGGGCCGAGCCGGAGACTTTGATGTAGGGAAATGGGTCAGGCAAAACCTCACCGATTTGATTTCCGTCGAATGAGAATAAAGCATTTTACTGCTCTCTCTGCTTCTCCTGCTTCCGCTGGAGGCTCTCCGACTCCAGCCTATGGAAGAGGCTGCGTAGCTGCCGCTTCATGTTTGAGCGGTCCCTGCTGAATCCGAGAGTGTCGGCGAAGTCGTCAGTCGTCTTGAGTAGCTTCGTCCTCCCCTTCCCCTTCTCCTTATCCACGAAGCCCATCTGGACGAGCTGCTTTATGTGCTGGTAGGCCTGGCTGCCACGGGCTAGGGCGACCTCCCTCTGCGCGATGGGCTGGTTGTAGGCGATGTAGCTGAGGGTGCGCAGGGGGCCGACGGTGAGGAGTGGGCGTACGCTGAATTTCCTAGCCTCCTTCAAGTAGTCGGTCTTGAGCTGGATGACGACGCGGTCCTCGGGGAGGTGCCTGACCTCGAGGGGGCTCCCGTCCTGCTCATATATCTCACCGAGGCGGTTTGCGAGCTGCTTAGCCTCCTGCTCGTTGTCAAGCCTGAGGTGGGCGACTATCGTGGCGAGGCTGAGGGGCCTGCCCGAAGCGTAGAGCACCGCCTCGAGGCGCGCCAGTTTGTCGTCCCTGCTGCTCATAGACCCACCTAGTTACCTTATTCCTTTTGCTGTTTCCTAATAACTTGTGTGGATTAGACGCCGGCAGCGATGTCTCGGCGGTAGAAGAGTGCGCCCTTGACGGCGGAGGCGTCGGAGTAGACCCTCTCCCGGGCTTCGGCCACGGATTTACCCTTGGCAAGTAAGGCGACTGCCCTGCTCCCGGTCGTCTTTAGGACCCCACCCTCCTCGTAGACTGACGCATAGTATGGCTCAGAGTATCTCAGCTTACCGATGGTGATGGGCTGGTCCTTCTTCGGTGTATCTGGGTAGCCCTCGGGGACGACGTAGACGCAGACCGTCGCCTCCTTCCTGAATGAGGGCTTGCTGAGTTTCCCCTCGGCGATCTTGAAGCCCGTCTCGATGAGGGAGTCGTCGAGGAGGGCGAGGACGTTGATCGCCTCGGGGTCGCCGAGGCGGGCGTTGTACTCGATGAGGTAGACGCCCCGCTTCGTGTTCATGAAGCCGCCGTAGAGGAAGCCGTGGTACTCGCCAACGGATTCAGCGAGACTCTTAATCGTCGCCTTCATGATCTCGATCCCCCTCTTAACAATGGGAGCCGCGAGGTCGGGGAGGCCGTGGTCGGGGCAGCTGTAGCTCCCCATGCTCCCCGTGTTGGGGCCCCTGTCGCCGTCGTAGGCCCTCTTGAAGTCTCGGACGAGGGGCATCACCTCGACCCGCTTACCGTCGACGAAGGCCTGTAGGGTGAACTCCTTCCCCCTGAGCTTCTCCTCGAGGACGACGACGCCGTCGTTCTTTATGCATTCGGCGGAGTACGCCTCCGCCTCCTGCTGGGAGTGGAGGTGCTCCCCGGTCAGCTTGACACCCTTCCCGCCGGTGAGCACGTCGGGCTTCACCGCCACGTCTGGGTGGTCCCTGAGGAAGGCCCTGACCTCGAACAGGTTTCGGCATATCTTGAACTCGGGGTTGCCGGGGATGCCGTTCTCCTGTAGGACTAGGCGGGCGTAGCTCTTGCTCCACTCGAGGCGGGCTAGGTTCTTCACCGGGCCTACCGTGGGTATGCCCCTGGCGTTGAGGGTGTCTGCGATCCCGGCGGCGAGGGGCGCCTCGGGGCCTATGAAGGCGATATCGACGCCCGCGAAGCGGTCGTAGTCTCCGGGCTTGTTGATGTCGATGATCTCGACCCATTTGCTGATGGCGGCGATGCCTGGGTTCTTCTTAGACATGGCGGAGACGAGTTCGGCTCCGTCCGCGTGGAGCTTCTTGGCGATGGCGTGCTCCCTGGCCCCGTTGCCGATAACAAGAGCCCTCATGGGTAAGCCTCAGATGGGATGAAGGTGAGCCATACGGAGAAAAAGTTATTCTTGTTTTAGCCATTAACCGTCCGTTTGGGATATAACGGCTCCACTACGGTGTCGGAAACCGCGCCCTTTTACTGAACGACAGGATAATCGCGTTGTTCACGCCCCTGACGACGAGTATGACTATATCGCTAGCCGAAGTCAGCATCGGAGCCGATCCCGTTGACCCCGATATCCACGCCCACCCCGAAGAGGATCAGGTGTTCCGGTTCATCGTTCCGAAGTAGTGTTCCCCGCTGCCCTCACGGCGATGTGCATCTTATCCCCTAACCGGTAGCATATTCGTATGTTGTGAATGGTTCACTGAGCTCTTTACCATTCTCCAGGTACTCTAGTTTTCCGCTGATTTCATACAGTAAGACTGGGTATCGGCGGTATTGACTTTTGAAACCCCAGTCACTGTAATACACCAGCTTGATACTGTTGATCACACATGTGCCCGTTTTAGGCAAAGAATCGATCATGGGTACAGGCACAATACCTCCTGACACCCCCCAACCTGAGATGAAGTTCTGTAAAGCTTGATCCGGTGTAATCGTCACGTTTTGGATACCCGCGACCTTGACAATGGGTAAGCGGAGTATAGCAGAGTTGATTGTACTTCCATGGAAATCGTAATTGAAAGCTGCTCCTGCACCTACGATGGGTATTTTATTAACATAATAACTGTATGATACTCGATACAACGTAGTTTTCGAGGAAATGATCGTCCCATTCAGCGAAGTTTCTGTAGACCATGCGGATGGCCGAATGTCGGTGAAATTTCTGACCACATCTGTGTCAAATAACCAATAGTCGTCAAGTAGCTTCGTGAGGGCATCTGCAATTTCACGAATTGAACTGTTAGTTTTTTCTCCACCACAATCGGTGTTTATATAAGATAGAATATTTAGATTGTGGACCTCAAGAGCTTCTCGCTTATTCTCTGTGGCTAGAGTTATTTCTCCACGATACATTAGTTCGAGAACTGTTACGTTCTTCATCCCGAAGATTTTATCTGCAATTTCCTTTGCCTGTATTTCAGTAGCACTTGTGTTATATTGAACGAGCAACGGCGCAGTTGATATGTAAATTGGAATCGTACAGTTCAATACTACAGAATATTGTGTCAGGTTACCGTAAGCGCTCTGAGTACGTGGCCAGATCGTCTGTGGGGGGTATAATTCAATTAGTTGTTTGGGTGAGGGACTGTTGATATAAAGACTATTTGATACATGTTGGTTATCTTCTACTTGATCATTTGTTAAAATCACATGAAGTGCTAGAAATCCAAGACTAGAAACAATAACAATCAAAATTATACTTACTTGAATTTTTGTTTTCATTTTTAATTACTTCCACATTCCCATTGATCATATTGATAGCCGGTTCTAATGACATCATTGCCATTATATTGTGGTAATATATTGTTTAAATGGTCGTCTCTTCCGTATATGTAGTTATTAGCGTCTATTCTAATTTTAGCACTGTAAGTACAAGCCATAACTTGTTGTGGTTCATAATTACGAGTTGCCCAATACCAAGCCCTCGTAAAATTGTAATTATAAACTCTCAAATTGTATCCAAATGCTTGTCCTAGTCCATCGTTATCAAAGGTCGATGAACTAAAGCTACAAATTCCATGGAGGCCATTAAAAGCAGTATTCCAATCTGACCGACTCCCGGGAGGAATAACGTGACACGCATCGATTATCGCCCATTTTAAATTATTTTCTCCCCAAGAACTTTCATTTGCCTTCACAGCATATGTAGTATTTGTAGCGCTATCGCCGTCGTGGTTTGTGCCAAAGCTAAATTGATCAGTCCATCCGTGACCGTAGAAATAAGCGATAGTCACCGTGTCGGCATATGCGTAATCCACGCCGCCAACACTCGCTTTTTCCCAATGGCTTTCCCACGCATTATCATCTCCATTGGTATACAGGCATATCCAACCGGAACTCTGAGTTATCTGATCAGCAAAATCCTGAGTATTATCATCGGCATACAATAGAGTACCTAGACGACCATGGTAATCATTCACCCACCATATTCCAATAGTTTTAGGGTCAAAATAGTTCGAGTCGATCACCTCGATGTCGTCGAACTTGGCGATGCAGTCATCGGAGTTGCCATACACCGCCAGCCTCTCGCTGTGAATTGAACCGAAATAGTTGTCCGTAGCCGAGATCTTGGGCACGCCATCAATCAGCATGACGGCGTGGTTACCTGTGAGGACTATCTCCCAGTTGTGCTCAAAAAGTGGGTTCGACACGCTGTAAGCTGCAGTGGCCCAGCCGTGCTGGTTGCCCCCGTACCTCACGGCGAGCTCCACTGTGCCGTTGGGCCATAGGAGCCCGTATATCTGGTTGTCCCAGTCGATGTATTTAGCAACGAGCCAGGCGACCTGCCAGTGCTCGGCGCCTTGCTGCGTCGTTGTCACTTTCCCTGCGACGCACCGGAAGTCGTTGTAGGCTGCCTGGGTCTTCTGTTCGCCGTTGTTGTACATCTTGAACTTGCCCGACTCGACCGTTGCGCTCCCGGATACCCATTCCCAGCGGTTCGAGTAGTTTGTGTCGGTGAAGTCGTCCTTGGAGTAGTATGAATCATATGACGTGTAGGCGAAGTCGTCCATGTAGTCGGTCCCGCTGTTTCGGCTCCTCAGTGTTGATGTGTATATGTAGACATAGACGCTCGTGGTACCGAGTGCGTATGGCTCAGCGTATCGTAGGCTGTCGCCTTCGTAGAACCTTATCCAGCCATCGTCGACAGCTATCCTGAGCTTACCCGTCCCGCCAGACGTATCCCACTGCTCCAGGGTGGTAGCTGTGCCAGACACCTTCCTCTGGACGTACCAGTCGTAATCCCCCACCGCGTATTTCGTCTTGAGGCACCTGTACCAATTGCTAAGACTGTAGGGGTCGGTGCCAGTGGTCTGCGACGTAGCTATCATGATGATCATCTCGTCGAGACTGTCGAACTCTGGAATGTCAACCTCGATGAGTCTTTCATCGATTGTGTCATCATACTTCGTCACTTAGCCGGCGCACGCCTGGCCTGTGCCACTAGGAATTGTTAGTCTCAGCTTGTTACTGGTCTCGTCGGCGGTTCCCCCGTTATATTGTAGCTTATACCAGTACGCGGTGTTCATGGAGTTATCATTAAAGTCGTCATTCCATGTTGAAGCTAAGACATTTGATGGTTGAAGAGTAAGCATTATAAAAAAAAGAGCAATCCGCACAGTTTGAGTTTATTTGACAATAAAATATCCCCCTACTTCACTGAAATCAATAGAGGACAACGGCCCAAGAACGACAAAAACGATTAGTACGCTTCGCCTTCTCGATAAGTGAACCATGACCTACACCTAGATTATAATTTAAATAAAACATAATTTTAGCAGCCTGTTACTTGACAAGAAAGAAATCGAAGATAAATGTCTTGGAATTCACTGAAAAAATTACCCAAAAACAAGATTTGAAAGCGTATGAAAACGCATCAAAAAGGTACAAAAATGTACACAAAATGCACGATTTCAACACGCAAATAACCCCGAAAAAAGCCCCGCCAACCGAGAGAGGCTAGGAAACAGCCCCGATCCAAAAGGAGGGGGGTGATCTTTTTCCTACCCCTAGCGGGGCTTGGTGACCTCGCGGAGGGTCTTGACGAGCGCGACCGCCTCCTCCTCCGTGTTGTAGAAGTGGGGGCTGATGCGTAGGCCGCCTATGCGGGGGCTCACTATGACGCCCTTAGCGGCGAGCTTCTTCCCCACCTCCTTGAAGTCGGGGACCTGCACGTTGATGTAGATGCGCTTCTCCTCCTCCTTCGGCGTCTGGAGGCGGAAGTGCTTCTTCCCGAGCTCCTCGACGAGGACGTTGTCCACCGTCCTGACCTGCTTCTCCACGTTCTTCTTGCCGTGGGCGAGGATGACCCTCATCGAGTTCTCCACCGCCACGTAGGCGAGCTCCATGCGTGAGTAGATCTCGAGGCGCTCTATGCCCTTGCGTGGCTTGAACTCGTAGAGGGTGAAGGCGTCCTCGGTGTTCTTCTCGCTCTCCTCGGGTGTTAGGCTCTGCCCACCCACGTAGGCGGGCTGGTACTCGTCGACGAGGCTCTTGGTGACGTATAGGAAGCCCGCGGCCTGCCCGTAGGGGCCGCCCATTAGCCACTTGTAGGTGCTGCAGGCGGCGAAGTCGACGCCCCACTTGTCCGCCTCCCACGCGAGGCTGCCGATGCTCTGGGTCCCGTCGACGACGAGCTTCGCCCCGTGGTCGTGGCAGGCCTCGGAGAGCGCCTTGAGGTCGTAGAGGTAGCCGTTGAACCAGCTCGGCTGGTCGACCATGACGGCGACGGTCTTGTCGTTCACCGCCTTCTCGAACTGCTCGATGGTGACGACGCCCCTCCTGTTCTTGAGGAACTTGGGCCTCGCGCCGCGCTCCCTCTGCTTGTTGACGACGGTGGCGCACATGGGGAAGCTGAGGTTGGTGGCGACTATGTTCGTACCCCTCTTGAAGGGGAGCATGCTCATGACCGTGTTTATCCCGGACGACGCGTTGGGGATACACGCCACGCCCGCCTCGGCGCCACCGATGACCTCGGCGAAGACCTTCTTGGAATTCAGCCGCTTCTTACCCCACTCGGAGAGGCCACCCGGCCAGGGGCGCCCCCCGCGGAACATGGCGGTCAGGTCGGCCGTGTAGGCCTCCATCACCTTGAGTGTGGACTCCGGCATCGCCCCGGTTACCGCGGTGTCGAAGTAGATCCTCCCCTTCGTCAGGGGGAACTCGTCCTTCAGCTTGAGAACCATGGGATCAGCTACGGCGCATAGCGGAGAAAAAACTTTGCAGGCAGACCCGCCTGCCCAATCTTAAATCCGGATCGACGCAGATCTAAGATCAGTGGTTTGTATGCCGAGAAGGCTCGAGATCGAGGATCTGGATAAATTCGTGATGGCGTCCCACCCCCGGCTGTCGCCCGGCGGTGAGAGCCTAGCCTACGTCGTCACCGGGGTGCAGGGAGACGCCTACGTCCCAACCCTATACCTCGTCGACCCGAAGGACGGAGCCCCGAAGAAGTTCTGGGAGAAGGCGAGGAGCCCGGTGTGGAGCCCCGACGGCTCCCAGCTCGCCTTCGTCTCCAACAGGGGGATGAAGGAGGGGGAGAAGGGGGCCGAGGTCTGGGTGACGACCCTCTGCGGGGAGCCCCGCCTCGTCTGCAGGGCCCCGGGGGGCGTCGAGCAGCCCGCCTGGAGCGGCGACGGTGAGAGGATCTACTACCTCAGCTTCGTCGGTGAGGAGCCGAAGGACGCCCGCGTCATGGAGCACATCCCGTTCTGGTTCGACAGCGTCGGCTGGACGCATTACAGGAGGAAGCACCTCCACGTGGTTGACGTGGCCTCAGGCGCCGTCAGGCAGATCACGGAGGGGGAGGTCGACGTTGCCTGCCACGCCCCCTCGAATAAGGGTGAGCGAGTCGCCTACGCGGTCTCCGAGACCGAGTCCGCCCCGAGGGAGACGACGCTCTACGTCCTCGACCAGAAGAGTGGCGAATGCAGGAAGATACTCGATAAGCACACGATGGCGAGCCTCGGCTGGTCCCCCGACGACGATCTGCTGTTCTTCTCCGGCAACGACCTCAGCCACGGCTACCCGACCCACACGACGGTCTGGGTGATCCCCCCGATGGGCGGGGAGCCCACCGACCTCACGGCGAAGCTGGACCGTGGCAGCGCCCGAGTCGTCTACAACGACCTGCGCAGCCAGTACGCCGGGCCGCCCAGCCCCGTCTGGGATGGGGACAGGATCTACTTCCCCGTCAGCGACGGCGGGGGATACATACTCCACGGCGTAAGGCCCGAGGACGGCGAGATCGCCCCCGTGGTGGTCGGCGACTTCTGCGTCGAGGAGTTCTCCGTAAGTGGCGGGGTCGTCGCCTATACGAGGACGGGGACCGTGGAGCCGATGGAGGTCTACGTGAAGAAGGGGAGGAAAGAGGTGAAGATCACGCGCCTCACCGAGGCGCCCCTCGCCGAGACGCCCATGATCGATGGTGAGCACTTCACCTTCGAGGCCAGCGACGGCGCAACCATCGAGGGGTGGCTCATCAAGCCATACGGGTGGAGGAAGGGGAAGGAGTATCCCGCCATCTTCGACATCCACGGCGGCCCACGCAGCAAGTACGGCTACGCTCCCATGTTCGAGCACCAGATCTACGCGGCGGAGGGCTACGCCGTCGTCTACGCCAACATCAGGGGCAGCGACGGCTACGACCAGGAGTTCGGGGACATCAGGTTCCGGTACGGCACACGGGACTACCAGGACTTCATGGAGACCGTCGACCACGCCCTCGGCGCATACGACTGGATCGACGAGACCCGGATCGCCGTCACCGGCCTAAGCTACGGCGGATTCATGACCAACTGGGTCATCGGCCACACCGGCCGCTTCAAGTGCGCCCTCAGCCAGAACAGCATCTGCAACTGGGTCAGCTTCTTCGGAACAACCGACATAGGCTTCCACTTCGGCCCCGACCAGATCGGCGGCGACCCGTGGAGCAACCCAGCCGCCTACGCGGAGAAGTCGCCCCTCACCTACGCTAAGAACGTCAAGACCCCCACCATGTTCATCCACAGCATCAACGACAACAGGTGCTGGATAGACCAGAGCATCCAGATGTACACTGCCCTCAAGTACCTCGGCGTGGAGGCGAAGCTCATCCTCTACAACGAGGGCAGCCACACATTCAGGAACCTCGCAAGACCAGCCATCAGGAAGAAGCGCCTCCACGACATGGTCGACTGGTTCAACCAGCACCTCAAGTGACCCCTCTTTTCTTAATCGACACTGTTCTAAACAGTAGTATTAAGTCCATAGTGACCTTCAAGTAATTTTGAGATGGTGCCGGGAACATGCGTTTCAGATTAACAACGTCGAGGAGTCAGATGAAACAATGAGCAGCGATCCAACATCTAAACAATCGTCATTGAAAATACTCACAGCATTTCTCGCAGTAGCCCTCATAGGCTCTGCCGTTTTTATCATAGATGTCAACAACAAGTACATCGATCTATCAGAAAAGTACGCCACACTCGGCGATGAAAAGTCGCGCCTTCAATCAACCCTCGATGCAGCTGAGGCATCCAACATGAGGCTGAACGCCACACTCGCCGCTGTGGGAGAAGACCCTTTCGTTATAGCGACAACCATGATTATTGACGAGGTCGGCATCGACTACTTCAACAAATACCTCCATGACCCCCAAGGGAGGGATTCATACATCTCCGCAAATGACTCATACGTCGTCTACAGGTATCGAATAGATGTAGGGGACTACTCAGCCGACCATAACGTAACTTTCTACTTCTACTCGAACTACATCTTGCACTACGGCATACCGACTAAGGGTAACCTGCAGCCATTCAACGTCTCGGCTGCCAACGCCAAACGTTTGGCCCTCGAAGCAGGTTTATCCGATAGCCCCTACGGCTTAGAGGCAAGAATAGTAGGCGCATTTGGGTACGACACCTTCCCTCTCCCCCTGTACGCTGACAAGTACGTTTGGCAGGTCACATCTTACGCCGACCCACCGTGGGCGCGATGGAGGGGTTACACATACGCTATGGTCGACCCAGTCACGGGTGAGGTGTACGAGACAAATGGGAGAGGTGGGCACGGGCTCATGGAGTCTCAGGTTGATACGCAAGCCGAAGCGACGGCTCAGGGCATCGACCATTATGTGAAGCTTGAATACCCTGAGCTACCCGAGCAGATCCAGATCTTGAAGGGGAGCAACCTCACATTCACACTGAGGGCAACCCTGATCTCGTATAACCCAGGATTACAGGAGGTCAAGCTGAATGTTGACCCTCACTATGTGGATCCGTACATGGTTCAGTCGAATATGGCGGATAAGTTGAGGGGCGTCGTCTCCTACGAGCCGGGTGGGGTTTTGACGTTGCGAACTGGGGAGTCTATGAACATCACAGTTACGGTTGTAGCACCCGATGATGGAGAGCAGGTGTTCTTCTTCCACAGGTATTACTTGGACGGCTTGGGGATTGGTGCCGAGGGTGTGCTGGTCTTATCAGACTTGGAGTAGCCGTAAAGATTTTGATCGCTTCCCTACCTTTTCTTTATAAATAATTCCTGTGTTTTCTACTCTGCGTGCACGTATGGGTATTGTTCGGGGAAGCTACTGCCTCTGCATAAGGGTCGAGAGGGACAGAAGGATCAAGGTCGGCGCCCTCGGTGAGATCGCCTTCCCCAAGGGACGCTACGTCTACGTCGGCTCCGCCCTGAACAGCCTCCTCCCCCGCCTAGGCAGGCACCTGCGGATCAGCAGGGGGGAGGGGAGGGTCGCCCACTGGCACATCGACTACCTCCTACGCGAACCCGGCGTCGACATCGAGGCCATCTACGCCACCGACTGGGCCGTCCGCATGGAGTGCGAAATAGCTGCCCGAGTCGCGGAGAAGGGCGAAGCTATCCCCCGATTCGGATGCAGCGACTGCGCCTGCAAGAGCCACCTCTACAGGGTAAAATCCTTCGGATTCATCAGAGAAACGGGCCTAAAAAAGTTAGATATGTTTAGGCTTGCTTCTTCGCCATCTCCTCGATGATTGGGATTGCGAGTTCCGCGTTGGTGACACCCGTGTTGAAGGCGAGTAGCGCCGCGGACTCTATCTGCTTCTTGGGTATCCCCGCCTTGAGGGCCATGCCTACGAAGTGGCGCAGAGCCACGGGGTCGCGTGTCGTCGAGTAGATCCCGACTAGGATGAGTAACCGGGTCTTCTCGTCGAGGCCGCCGTGGGCCGAGATGGCCTGGCTCAGCTTCATGTAAGCCTCGCTTACACTCGGGCACTCGGTGCTGAATATCTCCCAAACGTTCTTCTCGGGCATATTTGGTCGCGTATCCGTGTCGCACCGACGTATTTATTGCCTCTTAGGAGTCACCGGTTCACTTTAATAGTTAGTTTCACTGAATGAGAGTAAGGGCTCCGGTGCCAAAATGGGGGCAAAAGGGTCTACAGAGGAATTCATGCGCGACGTAGACACCGTAGTCTCCAAGATCCTAGAAAAAATCAATGCATCCTACCACCCGAAGATAAGGGTTCTCCGCGACGACCTCGAGAGGATGCACCGCCAGAACAGGGTGAAGATCAACCACTCGGTGATGGAGCTCGTCTGCGCCACTCATCTCATCAAGGCGGGGTTCGACGTCCAGCTTGAGACGGCCGTGAATGGGATAAGCACCGATGTCTACGCCGAGAAGGGGCTGGGAAGCCTGATGGTCGAGGCGGAGACGGGTTTCGTCCCCCCGGAGAACGCGTTGGACCCCCTCGTCTACCTCAGAGCCAGGGCGGCGAGCAAGATAACCCGCTACAGCGGCTACGCGAGCAAGTTCGTCCTCGCCACCCCGCCCTACTATGTCCTGCAAATCCCACCCTCCCTGACGAAGCCTCCCCGGTTCCGCACCGTGGAGGAGATCGCCGCGATAAAGAAGCTCTGCGACCTCTACTACAGCAATCCCCCCGTGGGCGTGGAGGAGATCAGAAACGCCCGCCTCCACTCGATATACGTCGTTGACGTTGACAACGTCTCGGTGCGGGAATGGGAGGTCAACGAGTACATGGGTAAGGCAAGCCTCTGGAGCACATAGAACGGGTCTATTACGACCTCGATTGCAAGTCTCGTTGGATCTAGTTCAAAACATCGGGCCTGGAAAGATGCCGGATTTAAAGAGATTTCAGTTAGAAAGGTTTAAGACAACCGGCCTAACCTTGAGTGAGAGGTTCAAGTGAGCACCTCCGTCGCCATAATTGGGGTAGGTTTCATCATCGCGTGGCTAGGCGTAATAATGGTTTACCTCAGCCTTCGCACCGAGCCTACCAAATTAGATCGGAGGGGTTTAGGTTTCCTCAGCAGACCCTTCGCCAAAGCCAACGAGAGCCGGAAGCTCATCAAGTTCTTCATCGTGGTCGGCATCATAGTGACGACTATACTGTACGCCGCCTCATGGGTGGGGTTGATCGCCTGGTGAAGGAAAAAAAGGACAACACCTGCTGGGTATGCGGCGGCGAGGGGGCGGACATCCTATGCATGAAGTGCGGCCACGTCGTATGCGATGACTGCTACGACGAGGCGACGCATAGATGCCTCGAATGCGTCGAGGAGGATGTCGACTCTAAGGTGAATCGGAAGAAGCTGACGCTTATAGGGGGCCTCCTGATGATAATCGTCGGCCTCTCCACCGCTGCCGCCGGCCTAGTCGCAGGTGTCCCCTCCGGGGGGGTCACAATCATCTTCCCATTCCTAGTAGGGGATGTAAGCCCCTTGATCGCTGGCCTCTACAGCTTCCTATTCTTCCTGACGATCGCGTCGGCGTCGCTTTTACCCTGGTACGTGCACACTAGGGGCAGGTCAGCTTACATGGAGAATGAGGACCTCACCATCATAGAGGGAAACCTGCTCAGTGGCGAACACTTCGAGCACGTCGAGTACGTGATAACGGCGGAGCTGCCGAAGAAGCTGGAGAAGACGATCCTCGTGGAATCCAACGGCGCCTCCATCCACCTTCATAGCACGGCCGACGAGGACTTCAACAGGAGCTACAGCATCCCGGATGGCCACGACCTGGAGGGACTCGACTACGACTACGAGGAGGGGTACCTTGTGCTCCGCCTCCACCTCATCCGCATCCCCTAGAAGCCTTTTAACAGGGACCCTCATCAGACTGATCGAAAGGGCTTGCCTCAGGTAATCGACCTCTCCAAGGACTCGCCGACGCTCAGGGGCGTCAACATGATCGTGGGTGATGGTCTCTGCAGCAACATCTTCGTGGTCGGTCAGGACGAGGCGACCATAATAGACACGGGTGTCGGTAACAGGCTGAACCCCGTCTGGCCCCAGCTTGAGGAGTTAGGAGTCAAGCCAGGTAACGTGGATAAGGTCGTCTTGACGCACGCGCACCACGATCACGCCATGGGGGCCTTCCTGATACTCGAAAAGGCGACCCCTAAGGTCTACGTGCACTCGAAGGATGCGAAGTACATCGCCTCAAGCCTCGGCGACGCCCTAGTAAAGGTGGATGAGGGCGACGTCATCGATACGGAGCTTTGGCCTCTTGAGGTCATTTGGACCCCGGGCCACACAGAGGGGGGGATGTGCCTCTACGCCAGGGAGCCCCGGATACTATTCTCGGGGGATACGGCCTTCCCAGACGGCTATTTTGGCCGCTTCGACGGCGAGTCGGGGAGCATCGATGACCTCATAGAGTCCCTCAGGAAGTTGACGAAGTTGAGGGTCGACGTGATGCTGGCGGGACACGGCGTCCCGGTTCTACAAGGCGCTGAGGATAATCTTAAACTCGCCCTGAGGAACGCCGAACTCTACAGTTAACCCACGGGTCTCGTCGAGATATCGTGCTCGTACTGGTAGCTGATCGAGGAGTCGACCCTGAAGAAGTAGCCACTGGCACCTTTTATCGTACCATCGGTCTTCATCCTCAGACCATTCGAGTACCTGACCTCGACCCAGGTCCTCAGCAATATGTCACCGCTCTGTGTGGTGGAGGGGAGTTTTACGGTGTAGTCGGCGACGTGTGCGGTGTAGTTGTAGGATGTGGGTCTCGTGTACTGCCAGATCGCCTGGTAGGTTGGGGGATCACAGACAGCGGGGGGATTCGTCGAGACGTCGGATATCTCGGCGACTGCGTCAGTTAACCAGGCGTATACGCCTATCTCGGTCACGTTCTCCGTCTTCGCTACACGGAAGGGGGAGATGGTGATGTTGACCCGGGTCTTATCCCCCCAGTAAACGTTCTTCGGGGTCACAATCGTCGATACCTTCTCACCCTGCACGAAGATGTCGACGGGATCCATCTTGAACGCGGCCTGGGCAAACACCTTGTCCCCCGCCTTCATGTTAGTCGCGACGACCGTGATCGTGCCGGAGGCCGTATCGTAACTCACCTTAACGTTGCTAGTGTCTTGCTCCAAGTCTATCTGTGTGAGGTGCGCCTCGGCCTTGTCCGTGATGGTGACCTTGGGGGCGTCGGAGATCACGTATATCCCATAGTTGACGAGGTACCTCGCCTCCGTCACGTTACCGAGGGTGTTCGCCCAGTAACTCTCGCTCCGGCTGACGTTGACGTAACCCGTCTCAGTCTCCGAAGTGGGTGAGGGGTGGAGGAAGACGACGGCTAGGCTGACAATGAACAGGACTATGAAGACGAGGGCGATTATAGTCTTTTTACCGAATCTCTTGGGTTTCTCCGGCAACGCTATCAGGTTTTCTGCGGGCTAGTCTCTGATAAGGCTTGTTCAGGATCGTCCCCAAATTCCTTAAGCATGATGCGGCATCCTTGATACTCGACTTTCAATGGTCGAGAAGAATCTGGACTTCAGAAGCGACACGGTGACGTGGCCGACGCCCGAGATGAGGGAAGCTGCGTATAAGGCGAAGGTCGGGGACGACGTCTTCGGCGACGACCCCACGGTGAACGAGCTTGAGAGGATCTCCGCGGAGATCACCGGGAAGGAGGCGGGTCTCTTCATCACGAGTGGGACGATGGGGAACGCGGTCTGCGTCCTCGCCCACACCCAGCGTGGGGACGAGATAATCTTGGAGCAGAAAAGCCACATCTACGTAAACGAGGTTGGCGGTCTCGCCGTCATGGGGCAGCTCATGGCGCGCACCATACCCGGGGAACTCGGCTGGATGAAGCCCGAGGACATAGAGAAGGCCATCAGGGCCGATAACATCCACTACCCCAAGACGACCCTGGTCTGCGTGGAGGACACACACAACTCCGCCGGCGGCATCGCTCTAACCCCTAAGCAGCTAAAGGCTGATTGGGACGTGGCTAAGAAGCACGGCCTCGGCGTCCACATGGATGGGGCGAGGGTCTTCAACGCCTCCGTCGCCCTCGGCGTCGACGTCAAGGAGTTGACCAGGTACGCTGACACTGTCCAGATATGCCTCAGTAAGGGGCTCAGCGCCCCCGTGGGGAGCGTCGTCGTCGGCTCCGCCGATATCGTGAAGAAGGCGAGGAAGTATAGGAAGATGCTCGGCGGAGGCATGAGGCAGGCGGGAATAATCGCTGCCCCCGGCATCATCGCCATGACGAAGATGGTGGACAGGCTCAAGGACGACCACGATAACGCCAAGCTCCTCAGCGAGGGGCTCCAGAAACTGGGAATCAGGGTTGTCAACCAGGTCCAGACGAACATGGTCTACATCGACTACACGCCCATCGGGTGGAAGGACGCCGACTGGAACAAGGCGGCGAAGAAGCTGGGCTGGAAGAGTGAGGGCCGCGGCGGCGGGACGCGCCTCTGCACCCACTACGGCATAGAGCGCGAGGACATCAAGGCCTTCCTCGACGGCCTAGCTAAGCTCGTTAAGTAGCCAACCCTTTTTTACCACATCCACTCGTTTCCTCATCTATGATCATCACCGAGGCCCAGGGGCTCAGGGAGCTCGGGACCCAGATATTCGTCGCCCTGGGGGCGCCGAAGAGCAAGGCGGAGTTCGTCGCAGAGACCCTCGTCGAGGCTAACCTCTGCGGGCACGATAGCCACGGGGTCTTCTACTTCCCCGTCTACGGGGAGAGGATAAGGCAGGGGCACATCCACCCGAAGGAGAACCCGAAGATCGTGAAGGAGACGCCTTCCTCTGCTTATATCGACGGGCGCTGGGGCTTCGGCCAGATAGCCGCCAAGAAGATGATTGAGATCGCCGTGGAGAAGGCGAGGAAGACCATGGTGGCCGCCGTCGGTGGCTTCGACATCAACCACATCGGCCGACTCGGCTACTACACGACGTGGGCCACGGAGCAGGACATGGTTGGGATGATGTTCGCCAACGTGGGGAACCCACTCGTCTCACCCTTCCACGGCACCGGGAGGACCTTCGGCACAAACCCCGCCAGCATAAGCACACCGACGGCCACGGGGGAGAACTTCCTCATGGACTACGCCACGAGCCTCGCCGCCGCGGGTAAGCTGAGCGTCGCACGCGCCAAGCACGTAAAGGTCCCCAGCCACTGGATAAGGGACAAGAACGGGAACCCCACCGACGACCCCAACGCATTCTACGATGGCGGCTATCTGGTCGGCTTCGGGGAGCACAAGGGCTACGGCATACAGATGGCGTCCGAGTTGCTCGGCGCCGCCCTCACGGGGAGCAGGACGAGCATGGACGACAGCCAGAACCCGCCCAGCCCCAACGGCGTCTTCTGCATAGCCATAAACCCCGAGGCATTCGTCGGCCTCGACGCCTTCAAGGAGAAGTCCTCGGAGGTCATCAGTTTAGTGAAGTCGCGGAAGCCGGAGAAGGGGGAGACCGTCCTCGTCCCCGGAGACCCCGAGAGGATAGCCAAGGCACAGAGGCTCCGCGACGGCATCCCGCTCCCGGAGGACAGCTGGGACCAGATCAAAAAGATCAGCTTCGAACTCGGCCTCGACCCCAAGATAGCGTTGAAGAAAGGATAAAAGACGAGGCCCCCCCTCTTCAACCGCCATGGAGTTCTGGTTCCCCGTCGAGGAGGTTGAGGAGGGGGCTGCGAGGCTCCTCGTCCCTAAGCTTGATAGGGGGGAGGGGGAGCCGCTCGACCACGCCCGGAGCAGGGCGGCGGTCTTCTACAACCCCCTGATGAGGCTCAACAGGGACACGGCGGTGCTCGCCGTCTCCGTTCTGGGGGACCACCTCGGGAGACCCGTGGAGGCCTGCGAGCCGATGTGCGGCTGCGGGGTCAGGGGGGTCCGCCTCGCCCTCGAGGCGGGGGCTGGGAGGGTCCTCATGGGGGACCTCAACCCGAGCGGCGTCCAGATATCCGAGGAGAACGCCCGCCGAAACGGCGTCTCAGATAGGGTCACCGTCCGCTTCATGGACGCGAACCTCATGCTCAACCTCCACAGCAGCCCCATGAACAGGCTCGACTACGTCGACGTCGACCCCTTCGGCTCCCCCTCGGAGTTCCTCGACTCTGCGGTGAGGGCGACCCGCGACGGGGGTATCATTGCTTTAACAGCGACGGACATGGCGCCCCTCTGCGGGGTGAGCCCCTCCGCGTGCCTCCGGAAGTACGGTGGGAAGCCCCTGAGGACCATCTACACCCACGAGGTCGCCCTCCGCCTCGTCGTCGGCGCCGCCGTCCGAGCCGCTGCGATCCACGAGATGGGGGTCAAGCCCCTCTTCGGCTACTACGCCGACCACTACGTCCGCGTCTACCTTACCCTCAGGCACAGCGCCAAGCCCGCCGACGCCGCCCTCGCCGAGATGGGCTACATAGTCCACTGCCCGAGGTGCCTCCACAGGGAGGCGGTGAAGGGCCCCTACCTCAAGGCGTCGAGGACCTGCCCCGCCTGCGGGGGCCAGCTCACCGTCGGGGGACCAATGTGGCTCGGTGACCTCGCCGACGATTCGTTCACCGGTGAAATGCTAGGAAAAGCCGTGAAGATTGGGGGCTGGGAGCCCCGGCTCATCCACCTCATAGAGACGATCCGCGGCGAGATCGGGTTCCCCCCGACCTACTTCCACCTCGACGAGTTCAGCTCCCGCGCCGGGAAGTCGAGCCTCAACATGTACGAGGTCATGGAGAAGCTCGCAGCGGCTGGGTTCAGGGCGACCCGCACACACTTCGACCCACAGGGCATCAAGACCACCGCCAGCGCCGAGAATTTGGCAAACGTTATTAAAGGATAGCCCCGCGAAGGGATCGGAAAACCATGCCCAGCCGATGGCTCCACGAGCGCAAGACCGAACACTACTACAACAAGGCCAAGGCAGAGGGCTACAGGAGCAGGGCGAGCTACAAGCTCAAACAGCTCAACGACGAGTTCAGGTTCTTCGAGGGGGCGAAGAGGGTCCTCGACATGGGCGCCGCCCCAGGGGGCTGGTTACAGATCGCAGGCGAATCCATCGAAGGCGGCCTCGTCGTCGGCGTCGACCTGAAGGAGATCGACTCCCTCTACATGGAGAACGTCGAGACCATCGTCGGCGACGTCACCGACCCCGAGGTGCAGGAGGAGATCCAGGGCAGGTTCCGCGGTGAGAAGGCGGACGTCGTCATGAGTGACATGGCGCAGAACGTCATGGGGGTCTGGGAGGTCGACGACCTACGCCAGATCCACCTCGCACGCACCGCCCTGAGCATCGCCGACAAGCTCCTCAGGGATGACGGCTGGATGATCGTCAAGGTCTTCCAGGGTAAGGAGCACGAGGCATTCATCAGGGAGATGAGGGCGATGTTCGAGAGGATACACATAGTCAAGCCGTTAGCGTCCCGGAAGGGGAGCGCCGAGGTCTACGTCGTCGCCAAGAACCTGCGCAAGGACAAGGTCCTCCCCGAGGATTTCAGGAAGGATAGGAAACCCCAGTCGATTGTCGATGAGGGGGATGCGGAGCCCCTCCCGGGCGAGAACCTCCCCGACTACGGGGAGCCCGAAGAATACGGTAAAAAGAAGCTCTAGCTGAGCAGCTCGGCGAGGACGTGGGCGACCATCGTGTTCGCCTGAACCACCGGTTTCCCAGTCTTCGCGGCGACCTTCGTCCTGATCTCGGTGGGGAACCCGAAGCAGTTGAGGAGGATGAGGTCGAGGTTCTGGGCGGCGAGGCGGTTGCAGAGCCCCTCGACGTCCTTTGGCTCGTAGGGGCTCACGGTGTCGGAGTATATGCTCACCCCGGGGCGCCCCCACTCCTTCTCCCCCATGTGTATCTGCTCCGCCGTCGGGTAGACGACGCCGAGCTTCCCCTCCTTGAGGCATCCCTCCAGGACGCCCTTCAGTATCTCCATCGGTGTGACCACTAGCCCCTTCGACCTGAACTGCGGGAACTTACCCGTACACATGACGACGGTGAGCCCGATGCCCTGGGATTCGAGCAGGTCGAGCTTCTCCTGCATCAGGGGGAGGATGTACTTCTTCGTGATCTTGATCTCGGTGCCGTCCCTCATCCTGCTGACGAGGATGTAGTCCTCGACCCTGAGGGGGATCTTCTTCACGTCTTCCATGGTCTTCCCGTCTAGGGCTCCGGCCTCGACGATCTCGACGTTCTTGCCGAGGATCTCCTTGAGGCCGGGGAGGATGTCGTCGCGGGGCGACTGCCCTATGGTGAGCATCCCTATCTTCTTCATAACATAATAGTAGACGCGCTCCATCATTTTAGGTCTGTCGGAGCAGCTATGAGTTCATTTCCCATGATACTATTGTAGTGGCGAGTAGCCTTCCACTGATTGGGTCGATGAAGAATTCTCTGATGTTACCCGACGACTTATCACGGGGTGTGAGATAGTACCCAACAGACCAAACATACCTGTAGGCGGCTGCTCCGGCCCAATCTGCAGGGTATTGGATACCTACAGTTACCTCGTAAACCACCCAATCACGTTCATACGCCTCAGCAATCTTCAGTGCTTCAGTTTTATTGATTCTAAAAGGCATCAGATTATCCTTAGCAGGTATGCCTCTTTCCCTTACAATGGTATTTGATGCACCGAAAAACACATCGACGGGAATAGTGGCGTTGAGATCGTCGCAGATTATCATATAGTCGAAAACGACCATGTAGACGTAGCCTTTCGTAGGTTGACCTGTGGCGATGGTGTTGACTTGGAAATGGGTCTTAAAATATTCTTCGCCGACTTTTCCAGCAACGTTGTCGGACGCGATTTCAATATAATCTTGTCCTTGGAGCAATGGCGCGTTATGGAGAGGTGGCGATAGTGATATTGTCGTATCGTTTGATTCTATATTCGTTCCATTTGATGAAAACACGAATAGGATAAAGAGGGGTACAGCCACGAACGCGATGACCAGACTTCGGTTCATAGAACAGCTTTCCCTCAAAGATTGAATAGAGTTCACTAAGAAATAATACTAAGGTTTAGAACAGGCTAGACTCGGGTTAAATGAACCTCTTCTTCAGGGCGTCGCGTTCGGCTTCGACGATCTTGTTGAAGAACTCGTCGGACTCGCCCTCGGTCTGTGCGAGGATGTCCCACGCGGCGGTGAGGTCGACGCGCTTCGCTGCCCCGATGATGGCGGCTTTGCGCCCGTACATGGAGACGAGCTTGCTGACATCCTTGCCCCTCTCCCACCACTTCGGCTTCTCCTTGGAGCTGCGGCTCCTCTCCTGACTTAGATGTTCCTGAACCTCCTCCATGGAGCGGTCGTAGACGGCGATCTCCGTAGAGCCGCAGACGGGGCAGACTAGCTTCTCGGGTAGATCCTTGATCCGCTGGGACTCGGCCCAGTCGTGCTTGCCGTGGCAGGTGAGTATACGCGTCTCACCGTAGAGGCGGGCCTTCGCGGACTCGAGTATGATCCTGTCCATCTTCTCGGGGGGGACGATGTCGGTCTTCATGCTGATGCCCTCGACCGCCATCTTGCCCAGTGGTGTAAGCCGCCCCTCAGTGTCGAGGACTACGACCTCTATCTCACCCTCCGCCATCTTCCTCAGCAAGTCAATCGTACCGTCGACGTCGAGGTCGAGCCGATAAGTGTCCTTGAGCGCCTCCTCATAGACGGCGGTGTTCTCGAAGCTCTTCATGAGCCGGCCGAGGGTGACGTTGCTGAAGTCGGCGAACTTGCTCAAGGCACCCGCTTTCCGGGCGACGTTTATGAGGCGGCGCTTGAAGAGCCCCGTCTTGATGACGGCGTCCTTTATGATCTTCTCAACGTCCTTGTTTGCGAGGGTCTTCAGCACCCGGGCGACGTACCTGGCGTCAATCTCCCCGACGGTCTGCGTCGATATCATGTAAGTCTCCTGCTGGACACCGACGGGGTACCCCGTCTCCTCGCTTATGACGTGGCCGATGACGCGTGAGAGTGTCCTGTTGACGAGTGTTCCGAAGTTGGCGTGGACGAGGACGTTGTCCTCCCACTCCTCGATTAGGACACGCTTATCCGTGGGTGCCGGGTAGCCGGCCTTGTGGTGGTCGACCTGCTCCCTGATGGCTCGCTCCATCGTCGACTGGGAGGCGGGGTAGACTTCAGCCAGCTTCGCGGCTATCGCCTTCGGCTCCTCGCCCCTCGTGAGGCCGTCCTCGATCTGGGCCTTGATCCTGCCAACCTCAAAGGCGACCTCTAGGGGCACCGGGATCTCCTCACCGATCCAGCTTGGGATGGCACCCGTCGGGTCGTCCTCCGCCTTGACGTAGATCTTGTCGTTGTGGACGTTCAGGATCTTCCAGGCCCTGCCCCGGAGGGTGAACTTAACGCCTGGCTTCGCGTACTCCGCCACGAAGGCCTCCTGGAGCACGCCGACGGGGGACTCGTCCTTCGCCTCCAATACGAGGTAGTCCTTCTCGTCGGGTATCATGCTCAGGTTGTTGAAGAAGTAGGTGTAGATCGTCTTCCTGCTGCCCCTCGGGCGGATGATGATCTCATCCTCCGCCGAGACCCAGGCGAGGCGCGGGAACCTGTTATGCATGTAGCTGGCGACGAATTTCACGTCCTCGGTTGTGAGGTCTCGGAACGGGTATGCGCCCTTGAAGAGGTTGGCGACCTGTAGGAAGTAGAGGCGCCCACGTGCCATCAGCTCCGCCGTAATCTGGTTTACCATCACGTCGTAGGGCTTCTCCGGCACCCTGAGGGGCTCCATCACCTCCCCGAGGGCGCGGCGGCAGATCACCATCGACTCGAAGGCGTCGTCGCTGTTCAGGCTGATGATCACGCCCTTCGAGACCCTGCCGAGGCGGTGGCCGCTCCGCCCCACGCGCTGGAGAAGCCTCGTGACCTGCCGTGGACTGTTATATTGAATCACCAAGTCGATGCTGCCGATGTCGATGCCCAGCTCCAGGCTGCTCGTGCAGATGACGGTGCGCAGTGCCCCCTCCTTGAGCCCCTGCTCCGCCGCGATCCTGCTCGTCTTCGCAAGCGACCCGTGATGGATGCTCACCGGGAACTCAGTGTCCCAGAGGTTGAACCTGCTCGCCAGCATCTCACTCGTGCTGCGTGTATTCGTGAAGACGAGTGTCGTCTGGTGCTCCTCGATTAGGCGGCGGATGACGCGTAGCCTCGCGGAGACCTCGGGGTGGGTGAAGAGCGTCGTCGCCGTCTCGAGGTCCTCCGCCTCCGGCTCGGGGAACACGATCTCGAACCTCGTCTCCCTGAGGGCCGAGACCTGAATGATTTCCACCGGCCTGTTTGCGCCGGATAGGAACTGGGCCACCTTCTCCGGGCTACCTATGGTGGCGCTCAGCCCGATCATCTGGGGCGGCTCCTGCGTCAGCTCCCTCAGCCTCTCCAGCCCGAGGGAGAGCTGGCTCCCCCTCTTATTGTCGGCGAGTTCGTGTATCTCGTCGATGATTATCCAGCGGACGCTCTTCAGGTACTGCTTCAGCGTCCTCCCGAGGAGTATCGCCTGGAGGGTCTCCGGCGTCGTGATGAGCATGTCGGGGGGGCTCGTCCTCTGCCTGTTCCGCTCCCGGTCCCCCGTGTCGCCGTGGCGTATCCCGAGCTTTATGTCAAGCCTGTTGCACCAGTAGGTCATCCTGTCTAGGATGTCCCTGTTCAGGGCGCGGAGGGGTGTGATGTAGAGGATGCTAATACCCGGCCTCCTCTGCCCAGACATGAGGAAGCGATCCATAATGGGGAGCATCGCCGCCTCCGTCTTCCCCGTCGCTGTCGCCGAGATCAGGAGCACGTTCTTCCCCTCCAAGATCAGGGGAATCATCCTCCTCTGCGGCTCAGTCGGCTCCGTGAACCCACGCTCCTCTAGGAGACGCCGAACAGGCCTGCAGAGCAGCTGGAAGACGTTTCCCTCGGCCAAGGCGTAGAGACCTTCAGTCGGCTCAGATAAAAACCATATCCAATGGGCTGCGTGGGGTAGGCGAAACTGCCGGTACTACGTTTTAATACTACCATTTCGTAATACGATTCGGTAGTAAAGATGACCGAGATGGCGACCATATCTGCGAAGATAGAGAAAAGCAAGAAGGAGGAGATGGAACAGCTCGGCATAAGCCCCTCAGACGTCATAAAGAAGGCCGTAGACGACGCCATCAGGGAGAAGAAGAGGGCTAGACTCATCGACGACATGAACGAGGCTGGGAGGCTCATCAGGAAGATCCCCAAGGAGAGATGGGTACAGGCCATACGGGAGTCACGTGACGAGCGTTGAGCCTCCTCTTCGACTCCTCAGCAATCATCAACCTCAGCCACGAGGGAAAGACAGAGTTGTACATAGACCATGTCACGACCCCCCTCGCCCAGTACGAGATAGGAAACGCCGTGTGGAAGATGGTGAATCTCACCAACGAAATGACCGAGGACGCCGGCAAACAATACCTTACGAAGATCCTGAACACACTCCAATTCATGGAGCGGGTAGAGATCATGGACGCCGAGGTGGTGCTTGAGATAGCCTCCAGGGAACGCCTCAGCTACTACGATGCATCATACATCCACGCCGCCATCGCCTCGGCATCCACCCTCGTAACCGACGACCAAAGACTGAGAAGGGCAGCGACAAAATACGTTAAAACCACCGACAGCCAACACACTCAGCCGCAATAAGTCAGGTTCAACCCCAAACACTAGATCAAGATATTCGTCACCCTCCGCCGCCAAATAACCCCAAAAACAGCCGGAAACCCCAAAAAAGACCAAAACACGCGGAAACGCGACGACGAACACCCTCCCTTCCCCCCTACCCACGCACACAGAACACCTCGGCACACACATAGATTTAAAGGCAAGAAACACACCCAACACACCCGTATATTCTGGCTCCGTAAGGTGGTCGACTATACAAAGGAGTGAATAGAATGGATTACCGCGAAAGGCGCAGCTTCGACCGTGGACCACGGGAGATGCACAAGACGACCTGCTCGGACTGCGGAAAGGAATGTGAAGTTCCCTTCAAGCCGACCGATGGAAGGCCCGTCTACTGCAACGAATGCTTCGCCAAGCACAGGCCACCGAGAAGGTACTAAGCCCGAGAGTGAGCCGCATGCGGGAAAAGCCCGCGCGAGAATCAGTTTTTTAATGTTTTTATGAGGAAGAACACCCCGAAACGCAAACACCTTTTTAATCATCCGTTAACCCCTCGAAGGGTTGAGGACGAGAAGATGACCGGGAACCAATCCTCAGAGAAGAAGGAACTCATCAAGAAGGAAAACTTCAGTGAGTGGTACGACAACATACTACTAGAGGCGAAGATCGTGGATGATCGCTACCCCGTGAAGGGCTTCACAGTCTACACGGGGTGGGGCTTCAGCATAGCCAAGCGCATCATCGCGATGCTGGAGGAGAAGCTGGACGCCTCGGGGCACGAGCCCATGCAGTTCCCGGTGGTCATACCCGAGGACAGCTTCCAGAAGGAGGAGAAGCACATCAAGAGCTTCAGCGGGGAGGTCTTCTGGATCACCCACGCCGGTGAGAATGAGCTCGAGAGGAGGCTGGTGCTTCGCCCGACGAGCGAGACCGCCATATACCCCATGTTCAAGCTATGGACCCGAAGCCACGCAGACCTACCGATACGGATGAACCAGACCTGCAACGTCTACCGCTACGAGACAAAGGCGACGCGCCCGCTTTATCGAGGGCGCGAGTTCCTCTGGAACGAGGGACACACCGCCCACGCCACCTACGAGGAGGCGGAGGCGAACGTCAGGATGGCCATAGACATATACAGCCAGGTCTACGACGCCCTCGGCCTCAGCTACATCCGCCTCAAGCGACCGGAGTTCGACAAGTTCGCGGGCGCCGACTACAGCGTCGCCTTCGACGCGTGGAACCCCGACGGTAAATCGAATCAGATAGGGACCGTACACCAGCTCGGCTACAACTTCGGCAAGGCCTTCGAGATAACGTACGAGAACGAGAAGGGGGAGCAGGTCAACGCCACGAACACGTGCTACGGCATGGGCTTCGGCAGGACCCTCGCCGCGGTCATCAGCCAACACGGTGACGACCACGGCCTCGTCCTCCCACCGATAATCGCCCCGAAGCAGGTTGTGGTCATCCCCATCCCCGTCAAGGGGAAGGAGGAGATGGTCAAGACCTACGCTAGAGAGGTGGTGAAGATGCTCACCGACGCCGGCGTAAGGACGGCTATCGACGACGATGACCGCCTCCGCCCGGGTGAGAAGTACTACAAGTGGGAGATGTTCGGGATACCCCTCCGCATAGAGGTCGGACCGCGTGAGGCTGAGTCAAAGACCGTGACCTTCGTCCGCAGGGACACGTTCGAGAAGAGCAAGGCCGAACTTAGGGACCTCCTAACCGCCATCAAGAACCTCTTAAACGCCATTCAGGAGAACCTCGCATCTAGGAGCAGGAAGGTGCTCGAGGAACGCCTCACGACGGCGTCCACAACGGATGAACTGCGCGGCTACATGGAGCAGAAGAAACTCGTCCGCATAAACTGGTGTGGTGACGTCAACTGCGCGGAGAGGCTGAAGGAGCAGGTGAGCGGCGAGATCAGGGGGACGCTCTGGGACCACCACGAGGAGCCCACAGGCCCCTGCATAGTCTGCGGAGACCCGGCGAAGAGCGTGGCCTACGTCTCAAGAACCTACTAATTATTTCTTAATAGAAGTGGCCTAGTACAAGGCCTCCACCGTTTTATTGATGGCCCCGAGGGTCCGCCTGATCGTCACCGCGCCACCCTGGCTCGGCTTAAGCGTGATCTGCCACCATTCATATGGATGAGGGTATAACCCCCAGGCCGAGGTCGTACTGGGGTCCACCATAGACGATCTCAGAGCGGAGAGGTCGATGTAGACCTTGAAGATCTCGCCCTGCTCAAGAAGGTGATCGTCATCACCGTTCACACATGTCAACGTGACGACGGTACCGTTCGGCGGGAAGATCACACCAAGGCACCTCACGTTCGTGTAGGTGATCGTGAGCTTGCTGTCGCTAAGGTCGACGGTGTCTCCCCCACCGGGGAGCCGCAGGTAGAACTCGGCGGAGGTCATGTTAACCCTCGACTGGTTGTCGCTGAGTTGGAACCCCCCCACGACGGCGTCGACGACTTGAAGGGTGGTCGTACTCTCCCCTGAGCTCGCGCTGACGGTCTGGGTCTTCTGAGAAGTCAGGAAGCCTATGTTGAGCAACATGAAACTGAAGGCTGCCGCAATGATGACGAAGGCAACTAGGATAATCGCGGTCTCAAGGCCAGTCACTCCCCTCCTGGCTCTGGGTATATGCCTCATGACGTGTCTGGCACCTCTCGCAACGCGAGATACATGAAATGAGGATATTTAATGAAAATGGATTGGAGAAACGTATTACTGCTACAGTCGGAACATCCATCTTTTGCCTCGGCGTCTCTGAACCCATGAGCTCGGTCTACCCCCCTTCAGAGGACTCGTATATGCTGCAGAGGCACGTCGAGAGGCTGGTATCGGGTAAGGTGCTTGATATGGGGACTGGGAGCGGCATCCAGGCGGTGACCGCGGTTTTAAAACACGAAGTCGAACACGTCCTTGCGGTGGATATAAACCCAGAGGCGATCGAGGCCGCGAGGAGGAGGGCGTCCGACGCAGGGGTCCTCCATAAGATGGCGTTTAAAAAATCGGATCTATTCGAAGAGATAGACGGGCGATTCAACTGGATTGTATTCAACCCGCCGTATCTGCCATATGAGGAAGGTTTGCCAGACCCCACTTGGATCGGTGGGGAGAAGGGCTGTGAAACAATAGAACGTTTCCTCGGAGGTGCTAGGGATCATCTTACAGCCGGAGGTTTTATTCTCCTGGTCTACTCCTCGGAGACGGGGATTAATGGGGGGGGATGCGGGTATAACTGGGAGGTCCTCGAGGAGAAGACCCTCTTCTTCGAGAGGCTCTACTGCGCCCGCCTCAGCCCATCTTGAGGCCTATGGCGAATCCTACGAGGAAGCTTGCGGCGAAGGGGAGGTTGCCGATGATAACCGTGAGGACCCCCTCAGCTACGCCCACCTGCCCGATTATTTCCTTCGCCCACACTTCGAGGGCTGAGTAGTCGATGCTTATTATGCCCTTATAGGCGAGCAACTCGAGACCGAGGAAGGCCAAGCCGAGTAGGATGGCTACCAGTTTCCCGATCTTCTTGAGGGCGTATCCGACGCAGAGACCGGCGACGCCGCCGACGCCTAACTGGGTTAAGAGGGGTGTGAGGACTTCAACCAATTTCGGTCGAATTGAGAAGGGGGATAAGGGGAATATAAGTTAGAGGCTCTCAGGCGCGGACGATGTGTGTCCCAGTCTTGCCCTCGAGGGCGTCGACGGCCTTCTCGAGGCTCGTGATTATCGCCCTCTCACCGCCACGCTCCACGAAGCCTAGGGCGGCCTCGACCTTGGGGCCCATGCTGCCTGCGCCGAAGTGGCCTTCGGAGAGGCGCTTCTTCGCCTCGGGTATTGTCATCTTCCATATTGGGGCCTGCGTAGGCTTGCCGTAGTCCGTCATGGCGTATTCGACGTCGGTGAGGATGAGCAGGATGTTTGAGCCTACTTCCTCGGCGAGTTTCGCGCCGGCTCTGTCCTTGTCGATGACGGCGTCCACGCCTTCGAGCATCCCCGACTTATTCCTGTAGACGGGTATTCCGCCGCCCCCTGAGGCTATGACTATCATCCCGGCCTCGACCATCGTCCTGATGGCTTTCGCCTCGACGATTCCGAGGGGCTCAGGGGAGGGTACGACGCGCCTCCAAGTCTTGTCGCCTGTTGGTCGTACCTTCTTGACGACCCAACCACGCTCGGCTGAGAGTTGCTTAGCTACCTCCTCGGTATAGAAGGGGCCAACGGGTTTAGTTGGATCCTTGAAGTCGGGGTCCTCCGGGCTGACCAGTACTTGGGTGACTATGGTTGCTACCTGCTTGCCGTCTCCGTCGAGGATGTTGTGGAGGGTCTGCTGCATCATGTATCCTATCTGGCCCTGCGTCATGGCGCCAAGGACGACCAGGGGCTGGGGCGGGACCTGGTCCGCGGCTGCCTCCTGCTGGATGGCGAGGGTCCCCACCTGGGGGCCGTTGCCGTGTGTTATGACGAGGTCGTAGCCGTGCCTCACCAGCTGCGCGATCTGTTTTGAGGCGGTCTCCACGTTCTTCATCTGTTCCTCGAAGGTTCCTTTCTCGTCGGGCTGCTTGATGGCGTTCCCGCCGAGGGCGACCAAGACACGCTTTCCCATAGTTCACGCTTCCTTGGAAGGAATAAGCGTTAAACGAAAGTCGTTAAAAACAGTTGCCCTGAATGGAGCAGAAAATTAATAAAAAAGACGCGTGTGGAGCTACTTTCCCTCTAGCTCGATCGCGCACATAGGTGGGTGACTTTCCGAGGTTTTAGGAAGGGGTTTAATAATTACATTCTACCATCTGCTAATTCAGAAAAACAGTAAATGAATCATAGTGTAATTATTGATGGGGGAAGTCTGAGATGCCAGAAGTGAAAGTTAACGGAATAACCATAAATTACAGGAGTGAGGGACAGGGAGAACCCTTGATCCTGATCATTGGACTAGGCTCAGATCAGAGTAACTGGAGGCTCCAAACAGAAGTATTCAAGAAATATTACCGCACGATCACATTCGATAACAGAGGCGCAGGGAAGTCTGACAGGCCAACCGGACCCTACACCATCAACATGATGGCAGATGATACGATCGGTTTAATGGATCATCTAGACATCGA
>Ga0315273_10000332_pt1 | contig 47548 bp, 48 predicted proteins | sample YL17G02_0_MG_FD_205753 | JGI IMG/M metagenome (GOLD analysis project Ga0315273, IMG submission 205753) | Sediment microbial communities from Yellowstone Lake, YNP, Wyoming, USA - YL17G02_0 | ecosystem: Environmental > Aquatic > Freshwater > Lake > Sediment | place: USA: Wyoming | collected...
TCGGCGGTCACAAGGTGGACGTCGTCAACGGCTCCTTCGGCATCGGCCCCGTGCAAGCACGGGTGTTGCTAACTCCGCTGCTCACCCTTGCCAGTGGCCATCAACCCGCGGCTAAATTGGTCGATGAATTCGTCACCTTCTTTCTCGGCGAGGTGATCGACAAACAAGCCGCCTTTGTCAACGCCGCCCCCAGCACCTTGTTCGTCTTCGCCTCGGGTAACGATGGCAGCAACAACGATCTGTTGCCGACCGCTCCAGCCAATATTAAAAGCGATCGGGTGATCTCCGTCGCCGCAACCTTTGCCGACGGTCGCCTGGCTCCGTTTTCCAATTTTGGCGCCAAAACAGTTGATCTGGCGGCCCCAGGAGTCGCGATCGAATCCACCGTCCCCGAGGATCACCGCCTCTTTCTGTCTGGCACCAGCCAAGCTGCACCGCATGTTGCTGGCACTGCTGGTGCGATCAAAACCCTGAACCCAGCCTTGACCCCCGTTCAGATCAAACAAATCATCATCGGCACGGTCGACATCAAGCCTGAGCTGAAGGACAAAGTGAAGTCGAGCGGTGTCCTCAACAATCTGCGCGCCCAAGAAGCCGCCAGACTGAGCCTCAACGACTCCCTTGATAGCGCGATCACTCATGCTCGCAGCCAGGTACCTGACGTAGCCACCGAAGAGGCCTTGGTCGGTACGCCAGATATGTCCATGTGGCTCGATCTGCAGCCGCACGTCTTGAGCAACTAACCGTTAAAGCGGCGAGTCCTTTGTTTAAGCGCCTCGATCTTCACCCGATCGGGGCGCTGCTCTTTCACCTCTGTCACTCGCCCGGCCAGATCAGGCGGCAGAGTGCCCAGAATCTCCATCTCATACGCCATCCAGACGCCAAACTCCCGGTACACCAACTCGCGCATCATCAGCGTCAGCTCGAGAATGGCCCGGCTTGACGCCCCTTTATTATAGACGAAATTGGCATGCAGCGGACTGACCTCGGCACCACCGTGCTTAAGCGCTTTGGCACCCGCCTGTTCAAGCAGCAACCCACTAGGCAGTCCTATCCCGTAATCATTCTTAAAGACACAACCGCACGACGGATAATCGAACTGTCCCTTGGCGATGCGGTCATCGGCGCAGACCTGCATCTTCCTGGCGACTTCTGCTTTGTCCCCCGGTGCAAGCTGCAACTCAACGCTCGCGATGAGATCGCCGTTAGTCATAAACACCGTATCTTTGTAACCGCGGAACATCGACCGATCCCGGTAGATCCGCACCTCGCCGCTGCGACTAACCGCCGTTACCTCCGCCACGACCTGACTGATCTCGCCACCGTAGCAGCGCGCGTTCATCCGCACCGTACCGCCGATCTGCCCAGGCAGTCGGTTCATCCACGCCACACCATCTAAGCCATGCTGCAGAGCTACCTCGGCCAAGCGGGTATTTTCCACCCCAGCACCCACGCGCAGCCTTTCACCGGTGACGACGATTTGGTCTAGACCTTGAAAGACGACGAAGGCCCCAGCGAAGGGTTCATCCAGCACCAGGGAATTGCTACCTCCGCCCAGGGCGATGAGGGGCTGACCAAGCCGGTGCGACGTTTTTACCGCATCGACCAGCTCGTCCATCGACGTTGGCCGGTAGAGTTCGCCGCAGACGCCACCGGTCCCGTAGTACGAATAGGCTTTAAGATGGGCCGACCGAAAGCTCGTCATCTCAATCTTCTTCGTCGGGAAACGTGCGAAACAACTCCTCTTGCAGCGCGGCGTAAGCGTCCCCGTTTGGGGTCACCAGCGTAATCCGGCGCACCGTCGCTTCCTGCCTAGGCCCAGATAAAAACGCCTTGAGCAAGGTCATGACGGCTTGCTGCCCCTGCTCGCCAAGCTGCGCCGCATCGACGGCTACATGCCGCGCCCTTTGCCTGTCGCCAGACTGCAGTCCAGCCAAAGTCGGCGGCACCACCAAGTCCACGGCAAAAAGCGCAAGCTCGCCTTGAAACAGGTCGATTGCTGCGCCCCCATACCGCCGAATCCCTAACATCGCGCTCCTTCGGTGCTCGCCTATCTCATCTTCTTGGCCAGGGTGACACCCATATCAGCCGGCGAATCCACCACGGATACACCCGCTGAGCGTAGCGCGTCCATCTTTTCAGCCGCGGTACCGTGACCACCGGAGATGATCGCACCGGCATGGCCCATGCGTTTACCTGGAGGCGCCGTTTGCCCGGCGATAAAGCCAGCGACGGGCTTTTTGATGTTTTCTTTAATAAATTTGGCGGCTTTAATCTCTGCGTCGCCGCCGATCTCACCGATCAAGATGATGCCTTTGGTCTCGGGGTCACGCTCGAACATGATCAACATGTCGATGAAGTTAGTCCCATTGATCGGGTCGCCACCGATGCCAACGCAGGTCGTCTGGCCAAGCCCCACCGTCGTGGTCTGATGCACCGCTTCGTAGGTTAAGGTGCCGGATTTGGACACGATACCGACGACGCCGCGTTTGTGAATATAGCCGGGCATGATGCCGATCTTGCATTCACCTGGGGTAATCACGCCCGGGCAGTTTGGACCGACCAGACGCGACTTAGACCGGTCGAGCGCTTTGCGCACTGGGACCATGTCCAAGACCGGAATGCCTTCGGTGATGCAGACGATCAATTCGATCTCGGCCGCAATCGCCTCGAGGATGGCATCGGCCGCAAACGGCGGCGGCACAAAAATCATCGAGGCGTTGGCCCCGGACTTCTCCCGAGCTTCCAGCACCGTATCAAATACCGGTAGGCCGATATGCGTCGTCCCGCCTTTACCTGGCGTGACGCCGCCGACAAAGCGGGGCGCGTACTCATGGGAAAGCTTGGTATGAAACTCGCCGGATTTCCCGGTGATCCCTTGGGTGATGACTCGGGTATGTTTATCGATGAGGATAGCCACGTCATTGCTCCTTGTTCGCCTGCCATCGAGGGCAGCGGGTTGATGCGGACACCAGTACGGCGGGCCGTCTATTTGACCTTTTTCGCCGCCGCAACGACTTGACGCGCGCCGTCGTTCATATCGGTGGCGTTGATCAGATTGAGGCCTGACTCGGCCAGCATCTTGCGCCCAAGCTCGACATTGGTTCCTTCTAAACGCACGACCACCGGCACCTTGACGCCAACCTCGCGCGAGGCGGCGATCACGCCCTCGGCGATGACATCGCAGCGCATGATGCCGCCAAAGATATTGACGAACAGCGCCTTAACCTTGACGTCCGACAGCAGAATCTTAAAGGCGTTGGTCACCATCTCCTTGGTCGCGCCGCCACCGACGTCGAGGAAGTTAGCGGGCACCCCACCGTTGAGCTTGATGATATCCATCGTCGCCATCGCCAGGCCAGCGCCGTTGACGAGGCAGCCGATATTGCCGTCCAGGCCGATGTAATTCAGACCGTACTTGGAGGCCGCAACCTCGCGCGCATCCTCTTCGACAAAGTCGCGCATCGCCTCGATATCTTTGTGGCGAAACAGCGCGTTGTCGTCAAAGTTCATCTTGCCGTCGAGAGCCAGCATCTTGCCCTGCTTGGTGACGACCAGGGGATTGATCTCGAGCAGCGAGAAGTCGTATTTCAAGAACATCTTATAGGTTTTTTCGATGAAGGAGTGCAGCTCCTTTGACTCATCGGCGGCTAACTTCATAGCAAACGAGATGGTGCGTAGATGAAAGCTGCGCAGGCCGAGGGTCGGGTCAACCCGCACAGTCACGATCTTCTTGGGATGCTTCTCAGCGACCTCCTCGATATCCATGCCGCCTTCGGTCGAAAACATAATGGCCACCGAGGCCGTCTCGCGGTCGACGACCATGGACAGGTAGTATTCCTTGGCGATATCGCTGCCTGCTTCGACATAGACCTTGTGCACGACCTTGCCTTCGGCGCCGGTCTGCGGCGTCACCAGGGTCATGCCGATCATCTTCGCGGTGACTTCGGCACACTCTTCGGGCGACTTCACCAACTTCACACCGCCAGCCTTACCGCGACCACCGGCGTGGACTTGGGCCTTCACCACCGCGACCTTGACTCCCAGGCGCCGCATCGCAAATTCGGCCTCGATCGGCGAATGGGCTAAAAAACCCTCAGGAGCTGGCACGCCATTTTGCGCAAACAAGCTCTTAGCTTGATACTCGTGAATATTCATGGAGCAATCCCTTCCGCCTAAAACCGCGACTATTTCCGTGCAATGACCATAAAGCTAACATAGAATAGCGACTCATTGCAGCACGGACTTACGATCCATTCATGAACAGGCGAGCCTTCCATGACGACGACCCCACTGAGACGCGAACGCACCCCCCGAGTCCTCATCGCCGGCGGTGCCGGATTCCTTGGCAGCCACCTTTGCGAACGCTACCTGGCCGCCGGCTGGGAGGTCCTCTGTCTGGATAATTTTCACACTGGGTCCAAGGACAACGTCCGCTCGCTGCTCAGCCACCCACGCTTTGAGCTGGTCCGCCATGACATCGTCGAGCCCTATTTGGCCGAGATCGACCTGATCCTCAACTTCGCCTGTCCAGCAAGCCCGGTGCACTATCAGCACAATCCGATCAAGACCATGAAGACGAGCGTGCTCGGCACCATGAACCTGCTCGGTCTGGCCAAGCGCACCGGTGCCAGACTGCTCCAAGCGAGCACCTCGGAGGTTTACGGCGATCCAGAGCAGCATCCGCAGACCGAGGCCTACTGGGGCCGGGTCAACCCGATCGGTATCCGCAGCTGTTATGACGAGGGCAAGCGCGCCGCCGAGACGCTGTGCTTCGACTATCACCGTTCCCACCAAGTCGACCTGCGCTTAATCCGCATCTTCAACACCTACGGCCCGCGCATGGCGGCCGACGATGGCCGCGTGGTATCCAACTTCATCGTCCAAGCGCTCCGTGGCAATGACCTGACCATTTACGGCCAAGGCCAACAGACCCGTTCTTTTTGTTTCGTCGACGACCTGATCGAGGGAATCATCCAATTCGCCGCCAAAAGCGGCGACGAGGTCGGCCCACTCAACCTCGGCAATGACACCGAGTTCACCGTGCTCGAACTAGCCAACGAAGTCCTCCGCCAGATCGGTGGAAAATCCAAAATCGTTTACAGGCCGCTGCCCAGCGACGACCCGCGGTGCCGCCGTCCTGATCTGACCAAGGCCAAGGCACTGCTCGACTGGACACCCCGGGTGCAGCTCGCGGACGGCCTGGCCAAGACCATCGCCTATTTTCGCAGCGTCACCCCAGCAAAAGTCTGATCCGATAACAACCTGCGAATCCGTCGGCTTGCCTGGTCATCTGACTTTTTACCAAAAGGGCGGCCTCAAGCCTGGCCGTGGCGTACCGATACGCCCGGTATGAAATTCCTGCGTTTACCAGATCTTGAGTCGCTTAAACGGGTCCGCGGCCTGACCGATGACTCATTGTCGATGTTCGCTCGCTACCGCATGACGATGGTCGTTCTCGGCCTGATCCTGTCGTGGCTAGGCCTGTCCTGGATTGTTCTGATCTGCGAGCGCGGCGACCCGACCGCACAGATCAACACACCAGCCAAAGCGCTGTGGTGGGGCATCGTCACCTTTATGACCGTAGGTTACGGCGATTTAACGCCCGTAACGACGGCAGGTCGGGTGGCCGCTGGTCTTTTGATGTTCTGCGGCGTCACCTCGATCGGCATCATCTCGGCGAAGATTTCGGCTTATTTCTTAAAACAAGTGTTGCTAGAGGGGAGGGGAGCTGTGGACACGACCAAGATCCGTCACCATTTTATTATCTGCGGCTGGAAGGAAGACATGCAGGACCTGGTTCGCCACATCCTGCAGGTCAACCGCAACATCAAGGCGGCGCAGATCGTCATCGTCGCCAGCCGGACTCCTGAGCAGATCACCTCGTTCAAGGCCGATCCGAAGTTAGAACCAGCGACGATCATCAACGGCGAATACTATCAGCAAGCCACCCTTGAGCGCGCCGCGCCGCAATCAGCACGCAAGGTGCTGATCCTTGCTGATACCTCGACCGGGGCCGACGGGCGTAAACCCAATGCCACCGAAGCCGACGCACGGACGATCATGACCGCCATTGCCCTGTCAAACATCGCCAAGAGCACGGTCGTCGCAGCGGAGATCATCGACCCTAGCCTCGACCACTATCTCAAAATGGCCGGCGTCGGCGAGATCATCTATCCGCGCGAGTACAGTCGCCTGCTGCTGGGCAGCGCCTCTAGCGGCACCGGCCTAGTCAACGTCTTCCACGACCTGGTCGATCCGCGCACTGGGGCCTACATCACGACACAGCCTATCGACCAGCGCTGGGTCGATACGACCTATGGAGTTTTTCGTACCGAATTTCAAAACCTGCATACCGATATGCTGGTGCTGGGTGTCTTGGAAAACACCGGCAACCCGCACCAAATCAAAGAGCTTGCCTTCCAGGAAGCGCAAAGGACGCCAAGCATCGGTCGCCTGATCGAGAACCTCAAGGGCGTCAAGTCGCTGCGCTGCAACAATCCAGTGTTTCATCCGCGCGACGACTTTCGCATTGGCAAGGGCTGCGCCGCTATCGTGCTGTTCAATGAGCACGCCGCAAGCGCCCACCTAAACGGTCCTGATCGGCCCGCATCCCGCGACACCGTGGCGGCCTGACTCAACCACAGACACCTAGGACCTCGACATGGCTATCCCACAACCAACCCACACTTTTACAGGCTCCGAGCCGGGCGGCGAAAGCTTCGTCGCCTGGCTAAACAGGGTCCGCCTATTTCACGACATCCACAAGGAACCAGGCGCCATCGACAGCATTGCCGCCCTGATGTCGCCGCTTGAATTCACCACCGGGACCACGCTGCTCAAAGAAGGCGCCGAGGGCTCCGAGGCCTTCTTTCTCATGTCCGGCAAGGTCAAGGTGCTTAAATCCATCGCCGGCAAGGAGGCCTTCCCGGTGGCCCTCCTAGACGCTAAGGATCACCCCTTCTTCGGCGAAGCGGCCCTGCTGCAAAACGACGTCCGCTCAGCAACCATCCGCTGCGAATCCGACGGCCGTTGCCTGGTGCTGCAGCGCCGTGATTTTGAGATCTTCTGCCACGACCACCCGAACTGGGCACTACCGATTATCCGCAAGATCGGCTGCGTCATTCTCGAGCGGCTGCACCACGCCAATAACGACATCGGCCTGCTCTACAACGCCCTGGTCAGCGAGGTCAAAGGCTAGACCGACCTCCATCTGGCGGCACCCGCGTATGAGTGGTGTGGCGCCTAGCCCTCGTGTATGATGAGAGACCGTAGCAGCCCTTTTTTTCTCGGTGGTGCTCCAGGTGGCGAAATCAGAAAAAGCCGTCATCGAATCATTCGATTTTCGTGCCGGCCATATCCTGGCCAAAAAGTATAAGGTGATCTCTCGACTTGGCGCTGGCTGGGAGGGCGAGGTCTATCTACTTCGTGAAACGGCGACAGGCATCGAGCGCGCGGCGAAGTTCTTTTATCCAGAGCGCAACAAGGGCAACAAGACGATCAACTTCTACGCGCGCAAATTGCATAAATTGCGCGACTGCCCAGCCCTCATCCAGTACCACACTCAGGAGACGATCCACTACGGCGGTCACGACATCTCCTTTCTCGTCTCCGACTATGTCGAGGGCGAGATCCTCCAAGAATTCGTCGCGTCGCAACCCGGTAAGCGCCTCGACGTCTTTCAAGCGCTGCATTTGCTGCATGCGCTAGCGGTGGCCATCGAACAGATTCACCGGCTCTACGACTACCATGGCGATTTACACGCTGGAAACGTCATCATGCGCCGCCGCGGACTGGGCTTTGACGTCAAGCTACTCGACTTTTTCCACTGGGGACAGCCCAGCGTCAGCAATATCCGCGACGACGTCTATGACCTGGTGCGCATCTTCTACGACATCATCGGCGGCAAGGCGCGCTACGCTAAACAGCCGGCCACGGCCAAGGGGATCATCCTCGGCCTCAAGAGGACCCTGATCCTAAAGAAGTTTCGCACCATCACCCTGCTTCGTGAGCATCTGGAACAACTGGACGGCGAGGGTTTATAAGCATGCGTAGGTACCGGCTGCCGCGATTTCGTCGACACCGGGAAGCACTGCTATTTGAACGCAAGACCGCGGTCGTCCCAGCAAGGTCGCCGTCGGTCTACGACACCACATCGATCTATAGCCATCACCCCACGCACATCGAATACGATGCCATCTATGCCGACGAAGAAGGCGCCGCCTTGCTCGAGGGGAGCTACCGCCCCGAAGTCGAAGATTTTCTCCCCAGTCCGCCGAAGCTTCCTGGCCCGCTGGACCGCAGGCCGCAGGCCGGCGACCTCAGACCGGCACTCGGTTTATTCCTCATATTTTGGGTCGTGAGTCTGCATGACTGGAGGGAGGCTAAGGCTGACGGCCTCTGGGTCAGCGGCGACCGCGTCTTTCGCCACCACGACAACTGGCGCCTCGTGACGGCCTTGTTTGCACATGCCGACATCGGACACCTGCTGTCGAATTCGCCGTTGTTTTTGATCTTTGGTTGGTATCTTTACGCCTATTTTGGCCCGTGGATCTTTCCCGGGGCGGCCTTGCTGGTCGGAGTGCTAAGCAATCTGGCGACGGTGCACTTTTACGAGGCGCAAGAACGACTACTCGGAGCCTCGGGCATGCTCTACGGCATGGTCGCCTTGTGGCTCGTCTTGTACATGCGCTTTGAAACCAACCTAAAACCACCGGTGCGTTTTATGCGCGCCCTCGGCGTGTCGCTGCTGCTGCTCTTTCCCACCACCTTCGAGCCCCAGACGAGTTATCTAGCGCACTCCATGGGCTTTAGCATCGGACTGGTTTTGGGCCTGATCGTCTGGCCGATCGTCAAACTGCAGCCAGGCCCGAACAGCTATGCTGAGCCTACCGCCCTTCATTGAGTGCCTTAACCACCTGAGGCCAGGCCCGAGAGCCCGGCCCAATCACGTCAAAATGCCCGGCCCCTGCGACTTCCAATAAGCTCCCTGGCGCATGCGACTGCGCCCGCGTACGCGCGTAGGCTCGCGACATCTCAATCGGCACGATGGCATCGTCGCTGCCATGGACCAGGTGAACGGTCGTACTAGCTGGCAATGTCGGCAAAGCATCACGGTAGCGCTGCGGCACCTTGCTGGCTGCGCCGCCGAGCAACCGAAGCGCCGACTCATTGCATGATCCTTTCGCCGCGCTATAAACCTCCAGATTCGAAATCGCCGCCAGAGCAACCACCGTCTGAATCGCCAAAGGATCCTTTTGCGCCACATCACTCGTGGCAGCCAATCCAGACCTCCCCGCTGCCCAAAGGGCCAGATGCCCACCCGCCGAATGCCCGACAGCCGTCACGCGCTTTAAGTCCAAGGGATAGGTCTTGGCCAGACCGCGCAGGGCATCGACCCCGCTTCCGACATCCAACAGAGTCCCTGGCCAGCCACCGCCTATCTCGCCTAAACGCCGATACTCGAGACTCCAGGTGGCAAAGCCCAGTGCCGTAATCGCGCCAGCCAAACTACGCACATGGTCGAGACCGTAGGCCGATTCCCAGCAGCCGCCATGAATCAGTACGGCCACCTTGTAAGGCCCCGGGCCCTTAGGCAAACGCAGTTCACCAAACTGACTTGGGCCTTTGCCGTACGCGATCTTCGCGTCGGCTGGCGTTTGCGGGAGGGCAAGGATATCGGACCATTCCATGGGCGTTGCCTCACTTAAAGTGGGTTGCCAAACCAAGATGCCAGTAAGGACGAGAGCACACCACCTCACGCACATGGCTACGCTCCCCCACTTAAAATCCATGAAATATATTGTCATATTTTTATAATAATGTATGATCCGCCACCTTTACAGCCCTCGGCGCTCCAATGCGCGATCACCTCCGTCTTAGAAAGCTCCTCCCCATGCCGCAACAGTGTGGATACATTGCCCTCCTAGGCCGTCCCAACGCCGGAAAAAGCACCCTGCTCAACGCCCTGGTCGGCGACAAACTAGCGGTCGTCAGCAAAAAGCCCCAGACCACTCGCAACCGGATCCTCGGCATCGCCCAGCACGAAGACGCCCAGCTGCTGTTTCTCGACACGCCCGGCCTCCACCGCAACAAGGGTCAATCGGTCATCAACACGATGATGAACCGCGTGGCACTTCAGGTCGCCGGCGAAGCCGATCTTTTGGTTTACCTCGTCGATATCATCGTCGGCTTCACCGCCGAAGACGCCCGCTTTCTCAGCCGCGTGCTCACCACCACGAAGGCTCCAGTCGTGATCATCGCCTCCAAGGCCGATGCCATTATCAAAGCCGAACGCGCCGCCAGCCTCGCCGGAATCAGCCTGGCACTGGAAGCCTTCTTGGCCGAAGCCGGCAACGAAGCATTCACCACTCGCCTGCTGCAGCCAGACCCTGTGCCACTGTCTGGTAAACGCCCAGAGGACGTCGCTGAGCTGCGCGAATTCATGGCGCATCATCTACCCGAAGGTCCATGGCTCTTTGCCGACGACGACCTCACCGATATGCCGCGTTATTTCATCTGCGCCGAGCTGATCCGCGAGCAGATCTTCCGTCAGCTCAGCCAGGAGATCCCCTACGGCACGGCTGTTAAAGTCACCGCCGTCGAATTCAAAGGCGACCTCGTCGTGGTCCGGGCCACGGCAGTCGTTAGCCGCGCCAGTCACAAACCGATCTTGCTCGGCAAAGGTGGCGCTCGCATCAAGTCCATCGGTACCGCAGCGCGTGCTTCGCTTGAGAATCACTTTGATAAAAAAGTGTTTCTCGAACTGCAAGTCGCTGTCGCTGAAGGCTGGACCGACGATCAAAGACTCATTGCCGATCTAGCCAACCTCAGCGAGGAAGACCTACGTGGAACAGCCAACATCCAGTCCGAACAAGAACCCCTCCACTGATTTTGCCAGCCGCGTCGCCAGCCACTGGACCAAAGAGCGCGAGACCAAGGTCACCGGCGGCAAACACTGGCTGATCAAGCCCAGTGAAGCCGCCGACCTGCTTCGCGTCCTTGGCCTGCTCAATGCCGACGCGTCGATGCCAGCCGATGCCGTCCGTAAATTCTCGCAAATCAACCACATGCTGATGCTGCTCAAGCCGATCCTCGACGATCTAAAAGAGCGGCACACGACGGTACGCATCGTCGATGCCGCCTGTGGTACGTCGTTTTTGACGCTGCTTTTGGGCTGGTATTTCAAAGACAAGCTAAACAGCCCGTGCCGTATCGTCGGCATCGACAGCAATGCCAAGCTCATCACCACCAGCCGTGATCGCGCCGCCAAGCTAGGCTTGCAAGACTTCGTACGCTTTAGCGCCGGAAGTATCGCCGATATCGCTTGGGACGATGCTTTCGCCGCTCTTTACCCTGAAGACGAGATCGGCAGACCGCACCTCTTAGTGTCACTTCATGCCTGTGACACCGCATCGGACCAAGCCCTAGCCTTTGGCATTCAGCATAAAGTCGATGCTATGGCAGTAGCTCCGTGCTGCCATGCCGAGCTGGCGAAAAAGTGGAAGGACCTCAGCGGCGTAGACGAACATCCGTTTAGCCCGATCTTTAAAACCGCGAACCTACGCCGCGAAGCAGCTGCTCACATCACCGACACCATGCGTCTCTTACTTAGCCGCAGTCGCGGCTACGAAGTGACGGCGACCGAGTTTGTACCGTCAGCGCACACACCAAAAAACCGCATGCTCCTGTGTCAGCGTCGCGGCCAGTATCTGCTGAGTGCGGGAGTCGAATACGCCCGCTTGACCGAGTCCTTGGCTGGCCAGGGAATCTTGCTGGCAGACCTGGTGGCCCGTGGCGATAAGCCGGTGTTGGACGCCTAAGGTGGACCGGGTTGACGCCAAGATTGAGAGTATTAGTGCGGGCCTGACCGAACACGGTTGGGCCGTCGTCCCAGACTTTCTTGACATGGACATCTGCCAAGACCTCGTGGCGAATATCCGCACGCTGCAGCAACAAGGCCTTATGCACCCGGCGGGGATTGGGCGCGGCGAGCAGCTACAGGTAGACGCATCAGTTCGCTCCGACCTCATCTACTGGATCGATGAAACCAAGCTGACACCGCCGCAGGAGCTCGCCCTTTCTCATCTTCACGCGCTGCAGCTTGCACTCAATCGCTCACTCTTTCTCGGTCTTCGTAGCGTCGAGGCTCACCTCACGCTTTACCGCCCCGGCGGGGCCTATGCAAAACATGTGGATAACTTCCAAGGAACATCCGCTAGAGTCCTGTCTTGCATCATTTATTTGACTCCTGACTACCACCACGCAGACGGTGGACAACTTCGTCTATACCAAGCCGAAACGGCAGCCGGCGTCGCAGCCAACATCGAGGTAGAGATCGACCCTCGCGGCGGCACACTGGCTTGCTTCTTAAGTGAGACGGTTCCTCATGAAGTCCTGACAAGCCACCGGGAGCGGTATAGTTTAACCGCGTGGTTTAGACGATAAAGTCCCTTTGACCCACGCGGTCAGCTGCCAGGTACCCTATGAACAAACACCCGCATCACTCCATCGCCGTATCCGCCGCGAGCTTTGCCAAAAACCCCACCTTGGTCAGGGAGCTGGAGCAACTGGGACTCGAACTTAAGCTGAACACCAGCGGCCGCGTCCTGCGCCAGGCGGAGCTCGCTACGTTCTTAGCCGATGCCAGCATCGCCATCGTCGGCACCGAGCTCATCGATCAGGCCCTGCTCGCAAGCTGCCCCAAGCTACGCTTTGTCGCGAAGTACGGCGTCGGCCTCGACAATATAGACCTGCCCTTACTAGCCCGAAGCGCCATCGGCCTCGGCTGGACTGGCGGCGTCAACCGGCGCTCGGTGAGCGAACTCGTCTTGGCTTTTGCCCTCGGACATTTTCACCGCGTCAACGCCGCCGTTAGCGAGATGCGCCAAGGCCTTTGGGTGAAAAACGGCGGCATCCAACTCAGCAACCTCACCGTCGGTATCGTCGGCCTTGGTCATGTCGGCAGCGACCTCGTGACCGTCTTGCGAAGCCTTGCCCCGCGCATCCTCTATACCGACATCGCCGATAAAAGCGCCGAAGCTACTGCGCTGGGCATCGAAGCCGTGACCTATGATGAACTCCTGCGCCGCTGCGACCTCATCAGTTTTCACGTCCCGGCAACAGAGCTGACGCGGCACATGTTTGACGCCGAGGCGATCGCCAAGGTCAAAGACCGCGCCCTCATCATCAACACCTCGCGCGGCCAGGTGGTGGACGTCGAGGCGACTTGTCAGGCCGTCGCCTGCGGCCGGCTTGGCGGCTTTGCCGCTGATGTGTTCCCTGAGGAACCTGCCGACATGCGGCGGTGGAGTGGGTGTGACCGACTGTATTTTACGCCGCATATTGGCGGCAATACCGAAGAAGCGGTGCTGGCGATGGGGCGTTCGGCGATCGAGCATGTGCGAGGCTTTTTGCGCGGATAACAGGCTGATCCTATTGATGCTCCGTGTCCGACCGCTCGTGCCGCAATATCAATGAATTTGACCTCAATCCAGTCTACTCATGAGTCATATGGACTTCGTGCCAAATAACTACGCCTTAGCACTCGAAGTCAATTGTAGCTGATCATCAAAATCGGTGAAAATTCTCGATGCTTCGTCTTCAAGACGATCGAAATCATACCCTCGCTGAACAAATTCCTGCTCCGCTCGGCTAAAATCCCAATTTATAGCTCCGTGCGCGATGCCACCGATCATTGATTTTACTTTAACGGCTACGGACGGGCGCGCCCCCGCCATCGCCATCCAGGCGTCGCCAAGGTCAAAATGAAGAGCGCCCCCAACTAGCCCAAACACGACATCCACGATATCTACCAGGTCCTTGGTCCGCGTCGGATCGTCGATATAAGACGCGGCTTTCATTGCCAGGAAACCAATAGGATGAGGGACGAATATGTTCTTGGGAAGCGCATAGGACTGCTCCAATGCAAACAGGATCTCGTCAAAGGACCAGCGGTCACCGACACCAATCGTGGTTCGAGCCTCCTTTCCCGATACCGCCTTGCCTTCTGGATGAGCGAGTAGGTCAATATAGGCCATGGTGAGTCCCATCTTGACGGGACTGAATAACCGAAAATACCGCTCTGAATCAGATACCGTATAGCCGGATGCAATCAACTTTTCCCTGAGCACTAGGTACTCGCTGGCATCTGATACGATTCCAACACTCAAATCCAGGTCCCCGGTTGCGCGCGCCCGAGGTATCCATCCCTGGTCGTGATATATCTGCAAAACTGTCGCCCCCAAAACGAGGCAGCGACCCTGGGCTGTACCAATGATGTTTAATAGCCCAGGCAGCGAATGCTCGACGAGTTGACTCCATGCAACTAGTTTCGTCGTTTCAAACTTCATTGAACACCAGCTTCATAACCGCTGCACGCGCGTCTCTCCCTCGAGAGTCGCCAAAGCCAAGATCCCACACCACCCTAAAAATATTCAGTGGCAGCAAATTTGCCTGTAATGGGAAAGCGCCGCCATCAGGTGCCATCGACCTGATCGCTTCCTTGTTGAAATCGCCCTTTGGCACGGCTATGGCGCACAATGGCTCCTCGCCAGCACGGATCGGCACGAGCTTAAACTCCCTCTTCAAAGCTGCTATCGCCTTCGGATCAACCCACAAGGTGGTCATCTTGTCGTAGATTGCGCCCACCGCTTTGGCTACTTCAATCGGTCCAGGCAACACGCTTTCAGAATAGCGACTTTGTACATGCCGAGCCCATTCCTCAACGCCTTTTCGGTCGAAATCTTGGCCGTGCATTCGGTATTCTTGAGCAAGATGGTAAAACGGGGTCATGCCGCGACCGGTTCTTGGCGCTAACATAGCCTCCAACCACCAGCTTGAACCCAGGCGACCAATGACCTTCCGCAATGCGCAAAGGTCGCGAGCTGCAACCGAACTCATGATCTTACTTAGAGCGGACTGGGACAGCCCAAATGATTTGGCAAATGAGAGGCCGCTGAGGTTGGCTAGTTCATAGGATGGAATCCGAATCAACGCATCAAAGATGTTGAAAGCCGTTGGATTGATGAAGCGACTTGGCCTCGCCTCGCTCGTCAAAGAAGTAGCAATATATTCCGACAAAGGAGGCGACATCGTCCGCGAATCGGGCTGTAACGAAATAACTTTATTCTTTAGGTGGATGGCGGCGTAGCCAGATTCGGTGATATAGCTTATGCGATTTTTCTCTAACCAGGCTCGCGTTCTCGCGGGCAACTTGTCGAAAATAAATCCCCTGATCCTATCGGTCGAAAGCTGGCGCACTTTTTCTTCTAAAGATCTCTGTCCAGTAAAAGACCACCGCTCGAAGTAAATATCTTCGAGCAATAGATGACCCGCCTGGTCCCGTCGAATCGAGAGACCACGAAGAGGTTCCAATATTGTATCGACCGGATCGGTCACAACGCCCCCTTATCCCCTTATCTCAAGGTATCTCAAAAGCGATTGCACTTCCACCAACGACTTAAAAAGTTGTTTATTATTAGAATGTTAGTGCGAACCAATATCTATCCCCTAACTGTATGTTCACTACTTAGGGAATAACTGCCGTTGACCGGAACGCCTGGAAAGCCACTACCTATCCTCTAGCATGCTGTCACTAGCTTCGAATTTCAGACCTCGACCAATCGGAAGGGACAGCCTTGAGCTTGGCGCAGAATCCAACTACAGTTGGCCTCAAAGTTGAGGTGCTCCATGCTTTTATTTGTCACCGGCGGCGCGGGATTTATCGGCTCAGCGGTTATCAGACATTTGGCGTCTGATAGCAGTGTCCACCTAGTCAACATCGACAAGCTTACCTACGCCGGCAATCTCGAGTCGCTGCCTGGGTTAGCTGGCCAACCTCGTTATTCTTTTGAACGCGCGGACATTTGCGACCAGTCCGCCATGCAGACCCTATTCGCCAAATACCAGCCTGATGCCATCATGCATCTAGCGGCTGAGTCGCATGTCGACCGTTCCATCGATGGTCCAGCGGCCTTTATTGAGACCAACATCGTCGGCACCTATGTCCTCCTGGAGGCCGCGCGCGCTTATTGGCACCAGTTATCAACACCAAAGCGCGAGGCTTTTCGCTTCCACCACATCTCGACCGACGAAGTCTACGGCACCCTAGGTGCTGAAGGCCTGTTTACCGAAGACACCGCTTATTCGCCCAATTCTCCGTACTCCGCGAGCAAGGCCTCGTCCGATCATTTAGTCCGCGCCTGGCATCACACCTACGGCCTACCGATCGTCACGACCAACTGCTCCAACAACTACGGCCCGTATCAATTCCCCGAAAAGCTGATTCCGCTGATGATCTTGAACGCCCTCGCCGGCAAGCCCCTGCCGGTCTACGGCAAGGGCGACAACATCCGCGACTGGCTCTACGTCGGCGACCACGCCGAGGCTTTATGGCAGGTGCTCAAGCGCGGCAAGGTCGGCGAGACCTACAATATCGGCGGTAACAGCGAGCGCAGCAACCTCGAAGTGGTCCAGACTATTTGCAGCTTGGTCGATGAGCTAAGGTCGGAGCGCGGAGTACCGCCAACGGCCCGTCTGATTACCTATGTCAAAGACCGTCCTGGCCATGATTTTCGCTACGCCATCGATGCTAGTAAGATCAAGCGAGACTTGGGTTGGGTGCCGAAGGAGACGTTTGCTTCGGGGCTACGCAAGACGGTGCTTTGGTATCTGGAGCAGCGCGGGGGCTGGTGTCAACGCGTCCAAGACGGGAAGTACCAGCAGGAGAGGCTGGGACTGCAGCCTGCTTAGGTGCCATGGGTTCTGGGATTTTTTGAGCGGCGCCAGGCGGCAAACCTTGCCTATGCACATTAGGCGGGCCAGCATCTCTGGTTTTTATCTATAAACACTCAAGATTAAAGCCAAATCGGCGCCAGTGCGGCCAAAAAATCGGAAAAACTGCCACGACTTTTTCTGACATTTGATACTAAGTCGGGGGACTTTTTGCTATCCTCGGAGATCAAGAGCCTGCTGGCATCCACCGCCAGTATGCCTGCCTGCCCTTTCAGCGAGTACCCGAGGATCCCGTCGATGTACCGAAAAATCCAAGAAGACCTCGAGTCATGGCGGTCCAGCCCCAACCGCAAGCCACTGGTCATCAAAGGCGCTCGCCAAGTCGGCAAGACCTATGCACTCAAAATGTGGGGACAGGCGGCATTTCCCAGAGTCCACTACGTCAACTTTGAAAAAACTCCCCAAGTCGCAACCATCTTCGCGCAAGACCTCGACGTTCACAGAATTGTTCGCGATTTGGGCTTTTGGCTCAAATCATCGATCGATATAAACCACGACTTGCTCATCCTAGACGAGATCCAGGCTGCGCCAAAAGCTCTAACCGGGCTCAAATACTTCTGCGAGGATTTACCTCAATTCGCCGTCTGCGCTGCCGGATCACTGCTGGGTGTCATCCTGAGCGAAGAATCGTTTCCGGTCGGCAAGGTCACATTTTTACATATGTACCCACTAAGTTTTTTAGAATTTATTATGGCCGTTGATGATCGTGAAACGCACAAATGGCTGCCGCAACCAGCGTTAACGGCAAAAGTGCCAGACATCGTTCATGATCACCTTTGGCAGTTGCTAAAGATCTACTATGTCGTTGGCGGCATGCCCGAATCGGTAAGCATCTATCAACAACTGCGAACGGATTTATTTGCGGCCTTAGCCCAAGTACGGGCCACTCAACAGGACCTGCTTCAGACCTATGAAAATGACTTTGCCAAGCACGCAGGCAAGCTTAACGCCATTCATATCCAAGCGATGTACCGCAGCATTCCCTCGCAGTTGGCAGCCGGACACGATGATTCTGTGCAGCGGTTCAAGTTTGGCGACGTGATGCCCGGCAAGAGGGGATTTGCCACCTGGGAACGCCCCCTGCATTGGCTCATAAACGCCGGTTTGGCCTTACAAGTGAAGATCGCTAACTCGGCCCAACTCCCTCTTGAGCACTATTGCAAAAGTAATTCCTTCAAATTATTTATGAACGATGTCGGTCTACTCGGATGCGCGCAGCACCTTGATGCGCAGGCCATCATGTCGCAAGACTACGGTTTAGCAAAAGGCTACTTCGCCGAGAATTTCGTCGCCCAGGAGATGCGGGCTGCACACGCACAGCGGCAGTGGCCGCTCTACGCCTGGAGTGAGCGCAGCGCAGAGGTGGAGTTCGCACGACCACTCCTAGGCCGCGTCATCCCGGTAGAGGTGAAGGCCGGTCATCGGACTCAGGCCAAGAGTCTCGTGCAGTTCAGAAAGCAGTATGACCCGCCGCTGTCGATCAAGATATCAGCCCGGCCCTTGCACTACGATTCCGCTGAGCGCCTACTGCATCTACCGCTGTATTTAGCGGCGTGGAGTGCGCTGTTGTAGTTAGGGTTAGGCTCTCCTCAGAAAATTATCCTGCACAAAAATGTTGTTACGGCGAAATGCCGGCGCGGATTCAAGAATTGCCGTGGCTTTCAACGCCTCAATACCGGCGACAAACCAGGGACGTTCCAGATAGTGCTCACGCCGCGCCCATCGGGGCGCGTCCACACCAGCCTCTTCGCACAACACGCAGGTGATCGAGGCCATGAGTGCTTTCAGTCTTTCGTCTAAGGCCATAACAGGAGGTAGCAAAATCAGACGTACGTAAGAGCCATAGCCCGCTCATCAACGTCAGCAATGAATTGCGCCTGCCTAACCGGCGCCATATAACTCGCACGTAATAGCTGTTTCATCTGATCTTTTTTTCTGACCACCTTACTGATCGCCTGCACGGCCGCCTTAGTCGGAAGACCCATGCGCCGGCCTAGTTCGACAAAGTCGACTTGGCAGTGAAACCCGAGTATTTGGTAGCTCGAGCTATATTCGCCGTCTTTGTACATATCGAGCGCGGTGACGCGCTCCTTAGGACTATAAAGCGACGTATTGAGGCTGTCATAGTTTGGAGTTAAGTCGGTATAAGATAAACCTTTGGTACCAGGACCACGGCGCAGACTAATATTCTTTAAGTGATAGTCCCCATTTTTGATTAAGTAGTTGAAGACGACCCGTTCGAAAAAGCGCAGGACCACGCCGAGCTTGCCGTCGGTAGCCGTGTAGATCGTCTCGCCGACTTCCTCGTAGGAGCGGCCGTATTTAAATTCTCCGTCGGTGGTGCGAGAAATGGCCAGGATTTGGGTCAAGTCTTCCTGATGGATTTTGTCGCCGTTGGGCGCGCGGTCAAACCGTCGCACTAGATAAGCTAATTCCCCATCAGCAAAGCGAACCAAGCTGCACGCTGGAGTGTCCACGCCAGCCAGAGCCCCTAGTAGCATCGACACATGCTCGTTCTCCGCCGCACCAGGAAAGCTCTCAGGACTGGGCTTGAGGATATATCGCCCACCCGTGGCCACCGGCCGTAGCTCCTTGTCCTCCACATGCAGCATCAGTTTAGGCTGCACACCTGAGATCGACATCCTCCGGGTGTGGATAGCGCGAAAATCCTGAAAGACCTCTGCCCGGGTGAAAGCCAGGCGTGACCGCACCGCAGTTGTGTCAAATAGTCGACGCAGACAGGAGTCATGATGCTCCTGTCCCGCGGTCGTCGAAAGCTCCTTCAGACAGGTTAAACAAACCATTGGACTCACTTCAATTCTATGACGCTGACGGCGCCGATCAGATCGACGCCGTTGCGGATAAGGAGGGTAAAATAGTCGAGCTCATCGATTTTCTGACTGGTGCTTTGCTGTGTTTGCAACCACCCTTCCGCGACCAGACCTTGAAAAAAGGGAAACAGTGACTTAGCAAGAAAGGCGTCCTGCCTCAGCGGGAGGGTATACGCAACAGGTACCGCGTCGCGCCCAGCCAAATATTGCGGCAGATACTGAAAGCCAAAGCCTGCTTGGTCCCGCCACAACACTCCGGCCTCTTGCTCTCCATAGAGCACCATTGCACGGATCATCCGATCCATAGCGACAGACCCAGGGCATTGGCGGTGCGGTTCAGAATTTTAACTGAGATCGATAGATCGCCGTTCTCAATCTTCTGCAGTGTCGCCACACTGATCTCCGCTAAAGCTGCCAGGCCCCGCAAGGTCAGGCCCTGATCCTTACGACTGTGGTGAATAGCATCGCTGATCTCTGCTACGGGCCTAAAGGCCTTTTGCTCGCGGTTACGCCCCAACTCATCCAGACGATTAGCCAGGAGACGGAGCTCATCGCCGATGCCTAGCACCGCCTGAAGGGCGCTATCTTCTTTCATTTCAGCATCTTACATAAAAGAGTGATATTATGTCTTTTTGGCACAAAAAATCGTCTATTTCGATATTTTTGCAGCATTCTAAATAAAAAAATCATGCGTAAACGGTAGATTCAAACAAATTAGTGCCAAATCTACTGCTATAGTAGCATATCATGGCGGGCGCCACCAACCCCATATGGCGAGTAAACCAGGCGACGGCCTTGGTCGTCCACCTCAGCGGCGTAGCGAGCTAGATAGTCAGCTACCTCGGCTTCAATGGCCTGGCTCAGCATGCGCTGGGCGCCTTGGCGGAGTATCTGGGTCAACGGATCCGGTGTTTGCCTTGGCAGGCTAATGACGTTGCTGGTAGCTTCTTTCATGGCGTAAAGCTCTTTGGCTCGGGTTCGAGTGCTTGCTACTTGGTCGTAACAAGCTGAGTTTACGCCGCCTTTCTCTTCAGCTCATCCACAACTTTCGGTCATATCTCCCGGCGCAGATCGGCATGGTTGCAGCAGTATACGTGAAGCCCATGCCGGCAACAAAGATTGGAGACCGAATATTGCAAAATGCACAGGGAAAGCGAGACCTGGTTGGACTATCGGTCACCCTGACGCCGCAAGGCCGCATCCAAGTTGAGATTGCGCAGGACGACGATCAGCCGACTTCACTCAAGGTCGCTCGCAGCGTCGCCAGCCAGATCCTCGCGGCGTTTCACGTCGGACCTGCAGCAGGACTTTTACACTTGGCTAGTGTTGATCTAGCGACAGATCTTCCCACAGCGCTAGCCTTTTGGCGGGACCTAGGCCGTACTTTTTTGGCACGGCTGTGCGCCATTCCAGATCTTGAGGATAAGCGCAAGACTCTGGAGCTGCCTCCACCATCCGTTGATCTATTGGCCTTGACCAACGCCGCACCGCCGATGCGCGGCGGCGAATATCTTTCCGCTGAAATCTTGGAGCATCTCTGGAATGATCTTCTAAGCGTAGTGCAGGAAGGCATGTCAAATCATAAGGGCAGCGCCGAAGATTTTCTGCACTCTCTGAATCCAGCGTGGAACCTTGTCGGTCGCGTCTGCTTTCACTTGGCCGAAAATAAGCAGAACGCTGCCCAGCCTTTCGCCTTTCTCGCCACCTACACCAATCGCTTGTCGGCAAAAGCTAAGGCCCAGCATTTACCTCTAGGCAGGGCCATCCAGGAGTTGTCGGGGGCCGGCAATAAAAATGCGCTGTTGACCTTGCTTAAGCCCGTGCAGAAGGCCGCGGAGCATAGCTCAAACCTCAAAAGCATGGTCGATGCGGGTGAGATTTTTCACCCGCTGGCCTGGACACCCAGTGACGCCTACCGTTTTCTTAAGGACGTCCCGATCTACGAAGATGCCGGCATTGTTGTGCGGGTACCAGACTGGTGGCAGGCGAAACGCCCGCCGCGCCCCGAAGTGCGCGTGACGGTCGGCAACAAGGGACCGTCGGGACTTGGACTCGATGCCCTAATGGACTTCAACGTCGCTTTGACTCTCGAAGGCGAAGTACTGACTGCGGCCGAGTGGCGCAAGATTCAACAAAGCACCTCGGGCCTAGTCTCCATCAGAGGCCGCTGGGTCGAAATCGACAAGACCAAGCTAAACGATGTTCTAGACCACTGGCGCAGTGTGCAGGCAAGCGTAGCCAAGGACGGGGTTAGCTTCGCCGATGCCATGCGACTCCTCGCCGGAGCCTCCGGCCTTGGCGGCGTGCGCCGGGTTGGCCCTGAGACAGCCGAGGAGGCCGACTGGTCTGGCGTCGTGGCCGGCGAGTGGTTGGCACAGACGCTCGAGGGGCTGCGCCGTCCGGATGTGCATGAACACGGCGAGAGCGCTGACCCCTTAGTCACGCTCAAAACATCGCTCAAGGCAACACTCAGACCCTATCAAAAGGCCGGTGTGCAGTGGCTGTGGCTGCTGCACCGACTAAAGCTTGGCGCTTGTCTTGCCGACGACATGGGGCTTGGTAAGACGATTCAGATCCTGGCGTTGCTACTGTTGCTGAAGTCGCAAAGGAAGCGGCGTCACTCGCTTTTAGTCGTACCGGCGTCGCTCATCGGTAACTGGCTCGCCGAAGCCGGGAGATTTGCGCCGTCTCTAGTGTGCTTCGTCTTGCATCCGTCATCTTTGTCGGCCAGTGAAGGCAAAGCCGAAATAAGCCGCCGCATCGAGCGCGCCGACCTGACCATCACGACTTATGGTCTCCTCAGCAGGTTTAACTGGATCTCCGGTATCGAATGGGATCTCGCTGTGCTCGACGAGGCGCAGGCCATCAAAAATCCAGGCGCCAAGCAGACTGCCGCCGCCAAAGGACTAAAAGCTGGCCACCGGATCGCTCTCACCGGCACGCCAATTGAAAATCGTCTATCTGACCTGTGGTCGCTCTTTGATTTCGTCTGCCCAGGACTCCTCGGTAGCACCAAGGTCTTCTCCCAATTCGTAAAGGAGCAGGACAACCCGTACCCGGCCCTGCGCGCTTTGGTCCGCCCGTATATCCTCCGGCGCCTAAAAACCGACCGCAGCATCATCGCCGACCTGCCCGAGAAGACCGAAATGCGCGCCTTTTGCCCACTCACCAAAGTACAGGCGAGTCTCTACGAAAAGGCCGTCATTGAGCTAACCAAGAAGATCGCAGTCGTCGACGGGATCCAGCGCCGCGGCGTGATCCTGTCATATCTGATGCGATTTAAGCAGATTTGCAACCACCCATCGCACTGGCTTGGCGACGGCATGTTCGACCCAGAGGCGAGCGGCAAGTTTAGGCGACTAGGCGAGATCTGCGAGGAGATCGCCTTGCGCCAAGAAAAGGTGCTCATTTTTACCCAGTTTCGCGAGATGACCGCTCCACTGTCAGCGCACTTGGCGAGTATTTTTGGCCGGGATGGTTTGATCCTACACGGCGACACACCGATTAAAAAAAGAAAATCTCTCGTCGACTCGTTCCAGGCCGATGATGGTCCACCATTTTTTGTCCTGTCACTCAAAGCCGGCGGCACTGGCCTCAATTTGACTGCGGCCTCACATGTCGTCCACTTTGACCGTTGGTGGAATCCAGCCGTCGAAAATCAGGCAACAGATCGAGCGTTTAGGATTGGCCAAAAGCGTAACGTGTTGGTACATAAATTCATCTGTCGCGGCACCATCGAGGAGAAGGTCGATGCGATGATCGAGGGAAAGAAGGCGATGGCGACAGAGCTTCTCGAGGGAGGCGGCGAGGCCGTGCTTACGGAGCTAAGCAACGAGGACCTCATCAAGTTGGTGTCCCTCGACATCAACAGTGCCGTCGAGGCGACTTAAGACAAGTGGGAGGTGCCGATTGGCTTGGGGAAAAAGTAAGCGTAGGGATCAGGGATTTGGTGGCTGGGCGCCTTACGTGTCGGTTGCCGAGCGTCGGCACGAGGCCAGCAAAAAAATCGCCGCCATGACCAAGAAGGGCAAGAAGGTCACCCCCGTTGTCATCGTTGGTCGTACCATCGCGACCAGCTTTTGGGGTAAGGCCTGGTGCGACAACCTTGAGTCCTATATGGACTACGAGAATCGCTTGCCCCGTGGCCGCACCTACGTTCGCAATGGCTCGGTCGTCGATCTCAACATTGCTCCCGGCAAAATTAAGGCACTGGTCAGCGGCTCTTCGCTATATACCGTCGAGATCGAGATCAAACCTGTGGATAAGGCCCGCTGGCAAGAGGTGATCAAACATTGCGCCGGGCAGATCGACTCACTGGTTGAACTTCTCCAAGGCAAGCTCTCCAGAGCCGTGATGGAGACCGTCACCTCGCCGGACAGGGGTTTATTCCCCGCCCGTAAGCAGATCTCGCTGAAGTGTTCCTGTCCCGACTGGGCCACCATGTGCAAGCACGTCGCCGCGACTCTATACGGTGTTGGTAATCGTCTAGATAGCGAGCCCGAGCTGCTGTTTGTCCTGCGTCAAGTCGACCACATGGAGATGATTGCTAAGGCATCGATGCCCGCGGCCATCGACAAGACGAAGACTACGAAAGGAAAAATGCTGGCGACCACGGATCTTGGGTCGATGTTCGGCATTGAAATCGATGCAGGCGAGCCCATGCCAGCGCTAAGCAAGCGAGTGTCCGGGCGGGCGGCGGTGAAAAAGCCTGTGAAGGCGCCCGCCGCAAAGGTTAAGAAAAAGGTGGTCAAAGCCAAGCCGGTGGTAAAGCGTGGCAAGACCAAGGCGCGCAAGACCAAGGTGAAGTGAACACCGACTAGAGAAGAAACATGCGAATTGCTTTGGCGCAATCGTAATCCACATAGGCCGCTTTCAGCGCCTGCTCAAGATAACCGAACAAATTGGACCACTCTTCCATATAGACCTTACCGGTGCCGATGAACGTTTGGCACGTAATCTTAGCCGCCAAAGGGGAGTAGTTGTCACCAAACTTGATAGTCTCGGTTGCTTCTTGAAACAAATACGACGGATACGGTCTGACGGCCAGCTCAACCAGGTCATTGTATGATCGGCAGGCCTTTACCGCGTCCGTCATTACACTAATTTCAGGATCAAGAGGTCGCACTGAGGTGCCATTCCCGCGAAAGAAATTGACCCACTGCCGTTCAAGGAATTCCGCAACCCGATTTATATCGGAAAAAAGCTCTGGTTTTATGTGCCAATTGATCTCGTCACCAGCCACAGTCTCGTTAAACAATGACATGTTAAATCTTCGACCCATCTCCTCGCGCAACTTGACCTCGGAGCACAGATAATTGCTCGATTTCGGTAGATGGATACTCTTGATAAAGCCGATATACAGATATTGTCCCATGGCTTCGCTCCTCATGAGTCGGTTAGACGATTGCTGTCGCCGTTGAACGCAGGTTCGGCACGAGAGACCATAAGTGGCAGTTTAGCAGCTGTAAAGAGCAAGATATTGCGGAAGATACTGAAAGCCAAAACCTGCTTGCTTCTGCAGTGAAATTGCATATATCAGGCGCCTCCAGGAGGCGGCCTTGGATAAGAAATGCGGCCATGGTGGCCTGGCAACACAAAGCAGTTTAGAAGGAATTGGTCCATAAATAGCGGTCCATAAATAGTGGACCAGCCTCGCAGACCCCGCAGAGTTAACGCAAATGGCCCTCAGCCTCGAGATATCCCGAATGGCTAGGCTGGCTGACTATGACAACTCCTGCGTCCCGAAGCTCTGCCAGAATACGACTCGCGGGCTCGCGACTCACACCGATCAGTTTGACGACCTCTTTGACCGTCGTGATACCAAGCTGCGTCGCCGTTACAATATCAGCCCGATACTGCGCGCCATATATCAAGCGATTGCGGTACTGCTTGTGCAGCTTTGCGATCTGAGCGCGGCTAAGGGTATATTTGGCAGCCGTCTGGATCGTACCCTTGCCAACAGAAAAGTTAACTGCGCCGGCCCACTCCTCAAGTGACACGCTCTCTCTGCTGTCTCCAATCGCCACCATATGTTCGGGCTTGAATTTTTTCAAAATGCCCCACTTATGAAACTTCTGGTTTACCGCAAAGGCTCCAAGCAGTGCTGCATAGGAGACATCCGATCCATTCGCTGCATTTTTCGACAGGACCTTGGCTAATTTTTCTAGAATCACCTGATTGCCGTTTTCGATAATCCACGAGCAGAGGACCTTCAATGTCCGTCCTCTATCCCGCGAAAAGGGCAGCGTTTCAACTGCTTCGGCCAGGGTTTCTTCGATGTCTACGCTCACGAGTTGCACATCTGCAAACTGACAGCCTATGGAGGCTAACTTGTCGAATATGTTTATACTCCGTGTCATAACAATCCCATCTTCAATCGCTCGACCACAGCCACAACGTGTTTCGGCCAGTCGGGATTGCCGTCCAAATAAACAATCCAATCTCTTGCGGCGTCAATTTCCCTTGCGCTCGGCTTCATCGCCAATAGGTCGTCCGAATCGTCAGCGTTGCGATCACATGCGGCATAAAGCTTGGAAATAATGAGATCCTGCCTTCCGAGGGTCCATAGAGTTAGACAATGGCCATCGTATACTTTCTGGATTCTCACATCCCAACCAGCGGGCAGATCATTCTTAAGCGAGTGAGGAGCATCGTTCAGCCAGTTGTTCGCAAGGCCATGAATGCGAGCGAACTCATTTGCGTGGCGCAGAATAATTGGCGGGATGGGACTGGTGAGAAGGTCCACGTCCCTGGTTGTCCTAGTGACCATGCCGAGAAGCGCCAAGGCGGCGCCACCAACTACGATTGCTTCAAATTGAAGCGACTGCACAGCGAGATAGTCGTCGAATTTTATTATAATATCAGTTGGTTGGAATCTAAGCATCGCCGACTCACAAGGAAGGTCCTGTTGTATGATACAGCACTATTGTTGGTTGATACAACTAATAAGATTGGTGATACAACGACCTGGCACCGGTCACCACGACCGCCGGGAAGTTTCGTGCAACATCCAATATTTGTTGCTCTATCTGGCGTTTAATGTAGGGCATGGGTTGGTCTCAAAGGAATGCAGAAGCGGTATCGAAAGATAGTATACAACGGCATCGAAAAATCGTCATTATACTGATATAATTGCCTTTTTCCTGCATCACGGGCCATCTACAGGCTAGTTCGCGGCGCGTTTTATTTTTTATCGTTCTGCAATCCCTTCGCCTGCACCACCTTACAGCATGGCGCCCAGCATCGGGTGGCACTGGAGCGCGCTGGAATCGACCACGCACCTTGGCACCTTGGCACCTTTGGAGTAAAGCGCCGCCATGTCCGCCCCCGCCCGCCTCATGTCGCAGGACTCTGGCCTGCTCACCTTGTAAATAGTGGTCTGATTCGCCGCACCAGCACGCTATGAGAGCGCCTCTGTCGCCGCAGCGAAAACCAATCATGGAGAGCCTCATGTCCACTTCCGTTGAGCTCTATCCTATGGCAAGAAATGTCGCCACGTCGTCGTTTACCGGGACCTATCAAGAATAGAGTTCATTCACATCTACCTAGATTTTAGCTACATTTACCCTGTTCCTCTCGCTCCAGAGATGAACGAGAGGAACGGCCTCTGAGTAGGAATGCGAGGCATGACACTGACGACTGAGCAACTGGATAGAGCCGACAAACAGAATTTGGCGGACTTCTACAACGAGGACGAGGTTGATTTGTTCGCCTCGTACAAGCGTCATCTGTCTCTCTCCGTAAAGATCGCCACGGCCGAGTTCTATCAAGAAGCCTGGCTGGAACTTCTGATTGCTGTGGAATGTTTAGTTAAAGACGTCTACTGCGCCGTGCGATTCGCCACCTGGCGCAACAAACTCCCATCGAAACTGGAACACAAAGAGTTCTACGAACGCTTCCACTTCGCGGAGGCGAGTATTGTCAAATCATTCGGACATGACCTCAGGTATTTAGCTAAGCATCTAGCCACTGTAGTCAGCGACTTTGGATCCGACAGCGACTTCAGGAAGTTTATCGAAGCACTACCTGCTGATGGCAGCTGGGTCCACCGCCGCTACCGGAATCCGCAACCCGGCGACCGTCAACACAAGAACACTTACGAGCTTCTGCAAAGGCGCCTCGGGACCGTCCTCGTTGGCAAACTCAGGAGATGGAAATGAGTACCATGAGCGATATGATCAAAAGGACTCTTGAGACTTATATCAAAGGCGCTGAAGCAAAAGTCTACGAGACTGGGGACGATCTGCTGATCGAAGTGATCTCTCGCTCCTTCGATGATGCAAGGCACGTTGACAATCAGGACCTCGTTCTAGCAGTGCTAACTACGCACGCCAATCTCGGCCAGAGATTCTTCATTCAGCTGCTAACCTACAGCGACAAGGCTTCGTCGTTTAACTCTTTGGCACGCCTTTGCACCATCCCCTCCAGATGGAATGGTCGCGTCCACACATCGACCCTGGCTGCCACAGATGCTTATGTCTACCTGGCTGAGATCGACGCGGCCCGGTTGAAATACGGCTGGAAAAACCACGAAGCGGGTGAAGAACTATGCTGCAATGCAATCCAGGCAGATGATGACACCCTTGCCTCCTTCAAAATCCGGGAAGGCGCTAGCTATCGCGAACTAGAAATCGACGGACAGCATCACCGGATTCGCAGTGACTTAAACAAGCTGCCCGACGGCATCTGGGCAATCACAGTCACGATCGGCAGCGGCTTTGGCGACGGCTACGCCATGGGCTGACTTGCTTGCCGATTGGCAGCGGCATTTTACGAGCCATGTTGGTGTTTTGTATGCGCATATCCGAGCTCGCCCTCGCCATGTCGCGGGACTCCGGTATTGCTGACTCTGTAAACAGTAGTTGCTACTGGAACCGGATGCCGCCATGCCTGGAACTTCGGCCGCATGTATTATTTGATATCTAAAATGTACATAAATGTCACTTTAGGTTAAAGTTTTCAACCTGGGTGTCCGATAAGGAATGGGGTCTCGTGTGTTTGAAGACTTCGAACTACGCATCAGCGAAGCGGTCCTTCAGAAGATCAATGACAGGGGAATCAGTAGATTAGACGTGGAAGTCGCCGTGTACACCAGTGATGCCCCCGTAGAGACCGACGACCCTAAACATGTGCCACCGGAGACCTGGCTGCTCATAGGGCGAACTCTTGATGGTGAAAGGATCATTGAGGTTTACGTCACGCCTTACTGGGCACTCAAGGTTCTCAAAGTGAAAACTGCGTTTTTATTGGAGTATTAGGATTTCGGTGCTGCGACTCAGTACCACGCGACCAGCGAGCCATGATTGAGTCTCTAAAATCAGCGATTTAAGCACAGGATGGATCTTTATGAAAAAGCGCATGACTAAGGACGAGGAGCGAAAGTCCTTAAATGCGAGCCCTGAGGAGGACATCGCGGACATGGAGCGCACAGAATCCATGCGTCGATCGGTTGATCCCGGCCGGTGGAAGCCGATCACGGACCCTGAAAAGCTTGAGTTCATCGACCAGGTAAAAAAATCCATCGGCAAAAAGATGGGGCGACCGCCGCGCCAAGTCCAGGTGAAGCCGATCCATATGAAATGGCCAGTCCCTCTTCTTGAGCTTGTCCGGAAATACGCTGAGCTAGATGGCCTCGATTACCAAAGTTTCATCAGGACCACGGTCGCCAAAGAGCTTCAACGCAGAGAAAAGCAAGAGTAACGATGCGTGTGATAGACCAATCCTCGCATGTATTGTGGCGAGCGTGGCTTTATGTTTGCAGGCTCAGGGTTGGGACCACCACGGCTATGACCGATGGATCCGGCCACCGCGCAATGGCACTGCGACCGACATAGGATGACGCGACTCATCGCTGTCATAGGGCAAAGGCCTTTTCCGATTGGACGAAGGTCTTTAGGTCCATGACGTCAATACCATCCTTGGAATAAGGACGCTCCAATTCCAGCACAAGCTGCACGGCACGTCGCGGTTTGATCCTCTCGGCGTAGTAGCGCAGTCCGGGCGATATCGTTGCATCGCTAACCTTTGCCTCGATACAAAGATCAGGCTTTTTGTCGATGATCGTCAGAAAATCGCACTCCCGTCCGTCCTTATCGCGCAAGAAATGCAGGTTGCAGCGCCGTCCAGCATAGTCTTCTAGCCAGTGCAGGCGCTTCAGCAGAGTCGTTGCCACGAGGTTTTCAAAACGCGCACCGCGGTCGCCGGTGACATCCGCGTTGTCGTAAAAGAAAACCTTTGGTGGCTTGGTCAAGCTGCGCGTCAGGCCCTTAGCCGCATACGGATAGATCGCAAAGCAGACATACAGCTTTTCCAAAGCTTCGATCCAACGCGAGACGGTTTTTGGACTCACCTCGAGGTCTTTGGCGATATTTGCTGGTGCGAGGGTGGAATGGACGCGTTCGCGCAGGATATCGCAGAGGACTTGCAACGAGCTGATGTCACGGATCATCTCCAAACCCCGCAGGTCATCCGTCAATACACGCTCAAAACGGTCCCGCCGCCAGCGATCGGCGTCGCGCTGATCCATAGTCAGGAATGGCTCGGGAAACCCGCCCACTGTGAGCAGTCGGTTGACGACGTCGTTGAAGCTCATCGAGGCCGGATACTCATCGATCGAGAATGGATGGAGTCGCCAGTAGTGGTAACGCCCAAGCAAAGAATCGACACCCTTGCGGTAGATGTCGAGCCGAGCCGAGCCTGTGACGAGGATCTGATGGTTCGCCTTTTCGACGTCGTAGATGCCTTTAATCCAAGTCTTCCATTTTGGCATTTTATGCAGCTCATCGAAGACCAACAGGCCGTCCGCCTGGCTCCACCTTTGCTCACGGATGACTTTGCGATGCATGATGTTGTCATAGTTGAGATATAGCGAAGCCTTGTGTGCTTCCATCAGCCGCAGAGCCAAGGAGGTCTTGCCGACTTGTCTAGGCCCGCCGATGAAGACCATTTTTTTAGTGAGGTCGGCCGCTATTTGCGATTCTAGATATCTATCTGAAATCATGTAGATATATCCGAATAAAGGCGAAATGGCTGTTCACACCAATTTGGTCGCGACCAAATTGGATGATATGTCAATTTGGTCGTATTGGCTACCAGGGCGATGATCTCACTCGTCGGCCAAAAAACTCCCGAAAGCAGCGCCACCATGTCCGACCTCGACCACATCATGTCGCGGGACTCGAGCATGACTGACCGTATAAACAGTGGTTGCTATGAGGGCCGCTCGATGCCCCCCTTTACAAACCACGGCGTCGGGAGCCCCAGCATCAAATCGTAAACGAACAAGCCGACGCCAGAACAGATAGAAATACCTTTAACATCATACGGATACAATCGTGAAAAGGTGCCTAAAGTTTCGAATGGAAACAACCGAAACTTATTGATAGGGTCCAAGGAGATCGATTTGGCAGCGCTGGACCTAACCCTTACAGAAGCTCGAGTGCTTTACGCGCAAATTCGCAATACCTGCAGCATTGAGGTGAAACCACACGCGTACAAAGATCACCCGGGACGTATGTTCGACGCTGCAGAGATCGTCGACATCATCAGAAATACGCTATCACTGCATAGGAATACATCCAAAACAGCGATCCCAAAATCATTCCTGGTGATAGCAAAAGATGACAGACGGAGGCCTTGCGAATTCAGTGTTTTGTTTATGAAGGATAAATCATCTGGCCATTATATCGTCGTTTGCCATGCGTTCCGAGAGGTTTAGACGATGGAAATATTCCTAACTTTTTTAGCAAAAAACTATGAAATGGAAACCAAGCTCGGCACTGGCGTGACAAATGATGTCCAAGTCCGGGCTCTAGTCGCCAACGTCTGTCGCGATAACTTTGATCAGAACAAGCATGAGCATTTACTCACGAGTGCGTCGATCGAAAAATTGATGAGAGCTGCTGCCGAGTCCTTCGTCAAGCTTAACTACGTTGCTATAGCAAAAGGCGAGAAGGTGCTCACGGCCGACGAGGTGAGCGGGGCTCGTCTCCTACTAGGATTGAACGCGACAAACTTGGCCGCATCCATTGGTTTAAGTAAGGGTACGATTAGCAAGATATTGCGCGGCACAATGACTTTAAAACGCCCAGAATCGATCTTGTTGATGGAGAGGATGATCCAAGAAATTACTAATCCAGGTTCTTGGAATAAAGCAGCCCATAAGCCTAGGATCCGGTATCGTCGCAAAGCCGACGTTCTCCGCCACCCAGCGGCCTAACTACATCCTGGATGCCTTGCGCCCGTTCATCGAGGTAACCGAGCGATTCATAAATGTCGGCGCCGACACACACGCCCAGGCAGGCCTCAGGCTTTGCCAAACATTTCTGTAAGGAGCTCTTGCCACGGCCAGACCTCCACCTGCCGCAAAAAGCGACGTCGGCCAAAAAACTCCCGAAAATAGTGCCACCATGTCCGACCTCGACCACATCATGTCGCGGGACCACTATAGTTGGCGATCCGGCCACGCCTGCGCCATAGGGCACGTATCTGTCTGGAGATCGAACCTGTGGGTTGGATTATTACCGAAAAGCATTGCGTACCTTTCGACCAGGGCTCGGGATCTGGCGACAGCTGCTACGGGGGGTGGGTCGAAATCTGGCACGAGCCTTGCGATGTGGAAGGTGGAGGTACCATCGCCGCGACCTAAACTGCTGATTCCCCGTTAGCCCTGGCTCAAATCCTGGCCGCAGGCCGGTCCGTATCTCATCACCGTGGCTGAGATTTGGTCTACCGCGCCAATTTGTCTATTCTATGGTATTCTATTAGAATAATCATTTCATGTTTGACTTTTTATGCTGCATGATGATAAATGCTCACTATCAGTCTACTAACTGACGGTTAGAGCCGTCACATGGGAGCACAAATGCAAAAGTACGTAAAAGCGGGCCTTTACCTCGCCAGCTTACTGTCCGTCCCTGCCCTTACAGCCTGCGGAGATGTTAACCCAGCTCCGTCGGCCCAGACCGGATCGAGTGTTATCAGCAAGCTTGAGAAGATCGGGCGCATCAAGACCTCATTTACGAAAACTTCCATGATTGACGGTGGATCGTGCCGCGGCGGTGGTGGCGGAACTAACTAATGAAGCGAAAAGCTCTGGTCGGTGCTGGTTTGTGTGCGGCTTTAATAACTGCAGGAGCATATATGGCTGTTACACGTAAAGACGCCACATCATCAGAGCCATTGAAGGTGCTTGTCCTTCCCGAATTGAAAGTCTCGGACATCGATCCTGCGAGAATTGTCTTCAACCAGACCTGGGGTTATCTAGAAAACCTGACCCAGCCCCTTGTCGAGTGGTCTCCTGATGGGCAGCTCCGCGCCGGAGTGGCTAAGTCATGGGAATGGGTTGGCGACGAATTACATATGCACATCCAGGACAACTACCGAACGGTGGATGGTTTGCGAATTACTGCAGATGATGCGGCGTTTTCGCTCAAACGCGTTATAGTTATGGCTCGGAATACGCACGGCTTTATTGCAGATTTTCTTTGCGGAGATCATGCAATTACAAATGTGGACGATAACTGTCCCGGTATTGTTGCCGATGGCAATACGCTTAAGCTTCGTCCTATCAAAGGTAAGGCATTTCTATTAAAAATGCTGACGGCAATGGATTTCGCCATCCTACTCCGCAGCCAAGTTGATCCGAAGACCTTGGAGATTCAGTCTTTCCGCAACTCAACTGGGCCATATCACCTCGATCTCGATGCCAGCGGGCAAATGCATCTCAGCGCCAACACCAGTCACTGGCGCTACTCTGATAAAATGCCGCAGAAAATTACTTATATACCGGCAGATCGTAATCGCAGGCCAAAGGATCCGACGCTAAGACTTCCCTTCGAGATGTACCTCGATGGTGAGATCGACGTTTTGCAAAACTTCACGACAGATCGCGCTGAACTCTACCCTGTTACCGCCAAACGTGATGGAAAGAGTATCCTAACGCCGACAGTCGAGATTGGTCGCCTTATGGCCGTCTTTACGCCTCGAGGAATGCGCGAATTGCTTCCCGAGCGACGTATAGCTGTCGGCAAAGCGTTGCGGCGCGTTATAGCTGACGTTCAGCAGCAGCAGTTTGATGGCAGTAAGCCGACGGAGGAATTCTTCGCAACTTTCGGTGATGGTGGGTTGCAACCCGATGAGCTGTCGCAGTTGCGTCAAAAATTTGCATCGGTAGCAGAGGATAAAGATGGCGAGGGGATCTCAGTAGCTCTTTCAACTTCGATGCTTAAGATCGAGCACGCACTGCAGTTTCAAATGCCAAAGGCCCACGTCGATAGGTCCGCGGAAGACTATGCCAACGGCAAGACCGGGGTGGCTGAACCTCATATAGTCATCGCTCACACTGATAGTGGCTGGACCGAGGATCTAGGGCTTTTGGCCTACTCAATTAACATGCAGGATTTTTTCCCAGGAGCAACAGAAGAGGGGAAAAAATGGCTGCTACACTACGCTGAAGTCGAGGACAAGGAGCAGCGGATGAAGCTCTTGCGGGAACTCCACTACCGGGCTCTTGCTGAGCCGTGGTTGATCCCAATCGCCGCGGAACCGTACTATACGCTGACTCGCTCTCCATGGACGTATCAAGGACCTAAGCTCTTCAATTCGGGGGCTTTGTGGCACCTGCGCCGTCCATAGCCGACTGGGCTATCGAAAATGCAGACCGCCTGGATCTGAAGGTCGATCGCCTTACATGGGCAGACGCTTGGATCCCGGGTTTATGGGACTTTTTTGTTGAAATTAAGGTTGGTGGTCAAACCTTCAATGGGCGCGGCTCGGCATTGACCGACGACGAAGCTTTTACCAAGGCGGTTGCTGAGGCGATGGAGAGAACGGCAATCCCTGCCAGCACCCTCAGCAGTGGCTTTGCAGCCCATGTAGATGTGGAATCTGCAAAAAGTTCTGCACTCAAAGAACTTGTCGAGAGGGATGCTTTTTTTTGCCACTGGCTCACCAAAACTCCGTTTTTGCAAAAATTGGACGAAAAGAGCTGTGGTCTTTCATTAGGTGATAGAGCGATCGCTCATATCGTCGAACAAGCGGAGACAAAGGGCGTTCAACTCCAAATCGCCAAGATGAAATCCTTTAACAGACTCTCGGCTTACCTATGCGTTGCTTCAGGCACAGGCGCCGTTCCCCCCTTTGGCACAGTAATCGGCCTGGGTTGCGAAGCCGATCCCGACCAAGCTATTCGTCACGCTGTAGTTGAATGCCTTCGCACTTCTGTAGCCTGGATTTCTGGCAATTATTCTGGTGGTGAGGCGCTGTCTAGGGCAGCATTCGAACGCATTGCTGCCAAGGGGGCACTTGAACATGAGCGCTTCGGCTTGTCTTTGGACGCAGTCGACTTGCTAGCCCCTAACCTGGACTCCCTCCAGGACCAAATATATATCGAACCGGATATGGTTGCTGACTTTACGATCATAGAACTTCCTGAGCCTGTGGCCGATGCCCCGTTAATTATTGCCAGGGCTACCTCACCGCGGGTTCAAAACGCATTTTTTGGACCTGTAGCCCCTGCCCACGTGAATCTCATACGGCTGGCTGAGTTTTGCGGCCGGCCAGTTTGCTTGAACGACCTTCGCCTCGATCCTCACCCATTCGGATAACACCACAGATGACACGCCTTAATCTTAGCTTTGATACAGTACTAAAATCCCTCGTTCGTTGGATCGTTGCGGCCAATGCCGTCGTTCTTGTCATCGCTATTGCACTATCGATAATCTACACACGGATCGAAAAAGAGCGGATTGCCGGCCAGGTTGGCCTTAACATGCGCAGTGCTATCATCGCAAACGACTATCGGGACGCTATGCTTCAAGCATCCTACAGTCTGAGCGGGAATTTTGATGGCATCCGACTAGAGAAGCCCGACGGACAAGTCCGGTTTGCGCTGCCTCCGGGCCCGCAGCGCTCTCGTATGTTAGGCCTCAACAACGCAGAAAAGACAGTCTCTATCCATTTCGACGAGGCTCATCCCGAGAGTGGGACGACCGATCTCATCGTTTTTACATATGACCAATTTGAGAAGGTTCCACCTACGATCGCTATATGGCTGCTGATCGTGGCCGCTAGCTTACCGATTTTCCTATTCGGATACCGGCACCTCAGACGTATCCACGAGCTGGAACTTAGCGAGCGCCGCTCATCAGCCGTCGCCCGTATGACCCAAATGCTGGCCCACGATGTGCGCAAGCCGTTTTCGATCCTCCGCATGGGCCTCGGGATGCTTGGAAAGGCTACCGATCCTGCGGCTGTTAAAAAGATCCTCTCTGGCCTGGTACCCGAGATCGATAAGGCTGTGAGCAGCGTCGATGGCCTGATCGCGGATGTCATGGAGGTGGGCTCGAACTCGACTCAGCTGATTCAGGAGCCGGCTAGCCCCGAGTCGCTGATAGAGGCCACCTTGGGCGAAATGTTCCGCGTCTACCCTAAGTCCAATATCTCGATTGAGTATGATCTGCGCCACACGCACATGGTAAATGTCCACGTCCAGAAAGTCGGCCGCGTCTTCTCCAACATAGTCGGCAATGCCATCCAGGCCATGGGCTATAAGGGCGGCCTCTGGTTCAAGACTCGTGAGCGCGATGGGTTGGTCGAATTCTGCCTCGGTAACGCTGGCTCGGTCATTCCGGCCGATAGCCTTCCCAAGCTATTCGACGCTTTCTTCACCAGCGGCAAAAAGGGTGGCACCGGCCTAGGACTGGCGATCGCCCAAAAGGTTGTGACGGCGCATGGCGGTCGGATATGGGCCGAATCGAGCAAGACTCTTGAGCATCCGGATGGCAAGGTCGAGTTCTTCTTTACGTTGCCCACTGCTCAGGGAGCCAGGACTAAGACGACCGCCAGCCTGCCAAACCACAGCTCCGATATCACCAGGGCGATTGCTGCCATGGCCGCGGCCGCCGAAACGGGGGAGGGTAGCGTCGACAAGGGCGAGCTGACGCTTGAGGCCGACATTATCCAAGCGTGCGATAAACTGGGACGTGCCCTCAGAGTTCTCGTCATCGACGATGAAGCGGTTTACCGGGGCGGGCTCGCGGCGTACCTGTCGCGCACCACTGAACTAGAAGCAGCGATCCTCTTGGCACAGGCGGATGGTTCAGAGGCTGCCTTCATTGCCGTCGGAGCCGAGGGTTTTGATTTGATCATTACTGATGTCGATATGGGCAATGATTCCTTGGACGGATTTGCTTTAGTTCGCAAATTTAGAGCCGGTGGCCACGCGGGCATGATCTGTGTACACTCCAACCGCATCGTTGCCGCCGACCATAAGCGGGCCATCGAAGCCGGCGCTGACGCTTTTTTGCCAAAGCCAATGGCAAGGGCTCAGTTACTCAGGCTGGTTCTACAGGCGGTCCAATCGGCGTCAGTGCCCTTTGTCGAGCCGGCAATTGAATCGATCGTGCCACGCCAAGGCGCGGTGGCGGCCGACACATTGCCTAAGCCTGAGATCCTAGTGGTCGATGATAACCCATTCATTCTTGACGCTTGGGAGGATGTTCTCAAGGCGGATGCGATCGTCCACGTCTTTACTGGGCTTGAGGATCTAAGCGACCGGCTTGAGGCAGACCCTAGTTTTGCCGACCGCCTTGTTGCGGCGATCACCGACATGCACCTTGATGGATCGGCCGGGGACGGGCTAGATGTCGGTCGCTTTCTGAAGAAGAGCCGTCCCGGGCTACCCGTGTTACTAAGCTCCGATGCTACCTTCTCTGACGACGAACTGCTAGGCGTAGTGGACCGCGTCATCGCTAAGGAACCTATTTCGTTAAAAGGCCTGGGGCTGGGGCTGGTTTGAGGATGCTGAGTTAAAATCGATATTAAGGCGTTATGACCCGCTGCTAACGTCGGCATGTTCGCGGCCGACTTGAACCACTTTGACCGGTCACCTGCGTTCTAGCTTCTTAGCTTTGCCGAGGTCCCTTCGACTGATGCAAGGTTCTGTGTCCCGGTCCATCATACCAAACGGCTTAGGCTGCTCGTAGGCGGCGGCGGTCGCCCCCTCAACCAACACATCTTGTTGAGCCAGCGCCCAGAAAATCTCGTCTCGCTTGATCAGGCTTTTTTCAAAACGCCCCAACAAGGTGCGCCCCATCAAAAGCTCGGCCTATTCGATAAGCTCACTCCGGCCGGCCAGTTCATACGGACGCGACCCAGCACCAGGAGTGAATGGATTTTGAAGCTGGTCCATATATAAAGACCTTTACATAATTTAACAGAATATACACGAAATCTGATAAATTAGGTTAAACTCTGTATATATCACGTAAATGTTTGATATTAAACAGTTTTATAGTGCCCAGCAGTTGCTTCGTCTGATCTTTTTACTGATCACCTTGTCGATCGCCAGCCAGCAACCCGTCGATCCGCCCGCAAGACAGCGGTAAAATTGCAGTGCATTCTGCCCGCGATGTTTTGGAGCTGCCGCTATTCTGGCAACATATTGCGAATGGTCGAGAGCACGTTAGCGCCGGTGACTGACCCCGAATTCTCCGAATTCTCCACTATTCACGCCGCGTACCGCCTCGTCGCCTTCGACTTCCTACGGTTCCTCAAATATAAACAAGGACTTAACAGCTAACACCTTGGCTTCGTGCAATGGAGTGGGCGCTTCATAAATGTCGGCGCCGACACACACGCCCAGGCAGGCCTCAAGCTTTGCCAAACATTTCTGCAAGGAGCTCTTGCCACGGCCAGACCTCCACCTGCTGCAAAAAGCGACGAGATTGCCCCAGGTAAGCGACGACCGGGCGGCATTTCTTACCGTAGAACGTTTCAAAGCTCTTCAGCCCAGTCAGGTCATCGACGCCAACATTGGTCGAGGCTTTCGCCTCGATGGCCCAGACCTGATCTCTCATCTCGACGATGAAATCGACTTCTGCACCGGCACCCGTACGGTAGCTCGAAATTCTGATCGGGGTGTCGTAGGACCAGGCGGTGTTTTGGATTTGGTTGAAGAGGAGGTTCTCAAAGTGTAGCCCGATGCGGTCGGGTGATACTGTGAAGGACTCGAGCAGCCCACCCAGCACGCCCGTATCGAAGAAAAAGTACCTTGGGTGCTGCACCAGGCGCCGCCGTTCACTTTTGGCGAATGCGGCGACGCGAGAGACGATTAGAGTATCTTCGAGGATTTCAAAAAACCTAGTCGCAGTCTGTCGCGGTACCGCTGCCTCAGACGACAGCTTGTTTAGATCCAGGAATTGTCCCGAGGTTACTGCAGCAAGGAAAAGGAAGCGGGAAAAACCTTCGATATTTTTTGTCAGTGCCTCTGCTTGAATTTCTTCGCGCAAATAGGTCGAAGCGTAGGAGCGTAGGGTCTTTGCGGCCTCATGGTCGTCGGCCTCAGAGTAGATGCCAGGTAAGGTGCCAAAGGCCAGGGCACGCTTGGTGTCTAAGCCTCCTTCGACCTCAGATGATACGAGTGGTCCAAGATTGTAGGTATGGATGCGTCCAGGAAGGAGATTGGCAGAACCGCGTCGCAGCTTGCGAGCGCTCGATCCAGTCAGCAAGAAACGCACCCCTCGATATGGTCCGTCGATGAGTACCTGTAGTGTGTTTAGGAGCGATGGCAAACGCTGGATTTCATCGATGAGGACCTGACCAGTGCGTATCGGCCCAAGACGCTCCTCCAGCTCACCAGGATTACGGCTAAAGCGTACAAACGTTGGGTCGTGCATAAGATTGAAGGTCAGGTCTGGTTTTAACGACTCCATGAGGGTCGATTTGCCGGCCTGACGCGGCCCAAGCAAGAGGCATGACTTCTTCGATTTATCAAGTATTCGCAATATGTTACGGTGGTACACGGCGGCTCCAAAGCATCGCGGGCATAATGCATGGCAATTTTACCGCGATCTTGCAGGCGGGTCGACTGGTTCCCATGTAGAATTTAATCAGTGGCTCAACTCTGATTCGACCGCTCGCAAAAATGTGGCTGGCTTGGTGAATCTGGTCCATTCCGATTTAAGACAAAGGTTGTTCTGCCAACACGGACACCGACTCGCGGCCACCAACCTCCTAGCGGGCCGCAATCACCTCTTGCGGGCGCAAGACACGGTCACCGAGGCGGTAACCCCGGCGACAAACCTCCAGCACGGCGCCCGACCTAACATCCGCTTCGGGCCGACTGTCAACGACCTTGACCAGTTCCGGCACGACTTGTGACTCGTTGATCTCAATCAATCCACGCCGCTTCAGCAATAATTCGATGCGTCGGCCGATTTTATCGATGTAGGGAGCGTCGTCCTGAGTTTTCATGCGATCGATAAGATCGAGAATTTCAACGACGGCCAGCAGCAGCTCCTCTAGGTCGCGTTGGTGGCGATGCCCTTCTTCCCTACGAGCAGTGTCGAGGCTCAGCAGGGAACGTTGGATGGCGACGACGCGTTGACTGATAGGCGCCCAGACTGGGGCAGCAGTTGCGGCCTCTTGAGGCCGATCGAATGGTACATCGCTAAGACCTGGTTGCACTGCAGCGCCTCCAGCCATCGAGCAGCGGCACTTGCGACGGCTTCCATTCTTGAGCGGAGGGCTGGCTCGATGCGCCGGTCCGCGTACCCGCACCCGCCACCCGTGGACTGGCAGCGGGATCGGCGAAGCAGCGAATAAATTCCAGGTGGACCCTGGTCTTGGCATCAAACAGCATCGCCTGCGCGCTGCGCAGCTCGGCCATGCGGGCTGGGCTTTGCCGCATCTGTTGCATGGTTGCAGCCAGGATCTCTGCCTTGGTGGCGCGCAAAGATACGCCGAGGATGGCAAACGGATCGAGGTCCAAATGAGGTCCGACAGCTACTGGATTTGACGCTTCGGGCAGCAATGGCGACGCTGGCCGTGGCATGCGAGCCACACTGATGCCCATGGAGCCAAGCCAGATCGATAGTTCCGTGCTAAGGACATCCATCAAGCAATCGACGCAGGCGCAACGCATCGCCGCGATAGGGTTGGTCTGATGCGCCAAATGCGGCGCCGATCGCAGCAGCGAGGAGTGCGTCAATAGCCGCTCCAGGAGCTCCAGATACTGATCAACCGGTGCTTCGTATTCGTCGGCGTCGACGTCGGCCAGGGTGTCGCCTGTCAGACACCAAGCTTTCGCCCACGGTAAAGTCAATCGTCCCGCGTCGACGGCCAAAGCCAACAGCGATTTGAGTTGGGCGAGATCTTTTCCTTTGATTATTTTGTTGATACGGCGCATGCCCTTATTCGACAGCATGTCATCAAGGAACTCTTCCGCTGCTCGGGTACGGTCAAGCAAGGCCTGGAGCTCGGCGCGCGTCTCGGGTGACGGCGTCAAATCGAGCGTCAATGCTGTGAGTGCCAGCCATTCACTTTGGCTTGGTAGATTAAGTCGCCACAATACGTGCAGTAAAAATCGACTGGCAGCGGCACGCAGGTCGGCATCTGTGGTGCCGCGCGCGATCGTGCCGGAGATCACCGCGATCACTGCGGAGCGCTCAGGCGAGTCGAAATTTATGACATCGCGAACGGCGGCGGACAGGCAATTAAGAAGTCCAGTCTTGATCAGCGGTAGTTCAGCGAGCAAACGACTGATGATCGGCTCCGCAATGGGGTTGCCTCGCCGCAGGCAGTGCTCAAACAAAGCCAGCCTGAGGCCCGGCGCCAACGTTGGATCATCGGCGCCGCGCTGCAGGTAACTTCGCTCCGCCTTGGCCGATTCCTGGCCGGTAAGCACACGCAGCAACTCCGCTCCGGGCCCAGCGCTTTCATATGGCGCGCGAAGCGCCGCGGGTAAGGTACTGAGGTGGGTGCGAAAAACCGCGGTGCGCTTTGCCTCCAGCTGCTCGAAGTGACTTGGGGCGAAGATCACGCCATCGGGAACGGCCGCTTTTGCGTCGTCGCCAACCGCGACGATGGCCGCCACTTCGTAGGACACCCAAGTCGCTAGACCCGCAAGGACCTCTTTGGTGCAGGAGAGCGACTTGCCAAGCTCTTGCAGGAGGATGGACATAAGACTGGTAAGACCATCACCCAAGGAGCATACGTCGCCGCGTGTCAGCACGTAGGAGGCGGCCGCAGTGAGGTAAGCAGGGAGCAGCGACCGAGCGTCGGCCAGGCTGCGTGGGGGACGCAAGCGCCAGCGCAGCCGCGGTAGGTTCACATAGGTGGCATGGTCGAGCGGCTCTCGGCTTGATTCCAACAACTTCAGTAGAATGATCAGCGACACTTCGTCCCCAGACGCCCAGAGCTGCGACTCGACGCGTCCGCGCAGCTCCTGCGTGAGTGGATGATCCGGCAGAAGGGTGCGGGCCGTGGCGTAAAAAGGCAACAGCTCCTCGCACGTCCGCTCATCCCAGTTCGCCCGAAGCGCTGCACTATCGCTAAACACTTGCTGGGCTAGGACGCGGCAGGTGGCATCGAATTCTGGTCCCATCTTGGTCAAAAGGGGAGCCCAGCCGAGCAGCGCCCCGGCGGGGTCACCACTCTGCAGCAAAGCGTAGCCAGCCGCGTAGCGTTCATCGCGCGACCACTCGTCCTTCGGCCGGCCTTGGAGTTCCGTCAAAGCTCGCCGAAAGTGTCTGTCGTTAAGCAGGGCCGCCAAATGCTGACGGCGCCGCAGAGCGGCTTGACTCGATGTTGACGCCTGCGCCTTAGCCATATCCTCAGTCTCCAAATGGGCCTGCTGGGTGATAGATCACCTCGACGCCCGACCCTTAATGATGCGCCGTACTTGGCGGCGATGGCGAATCTACTGGTGCGGCGCTAGTCGTGGCCTGCGGCGCCGACGCCACCGGCGCCGGCGGAGTTGCCAGCCTGCGGGTCAAGGCCACTCGTTCCTCGCGCTCACGATCATAAAGGTGCAGCGTGTCCTGCAATGCTCCCGCCAAGGCTTTCGAAATATCGGTTGCGCGCTCGTCCAGGCTCACCCTAGTGTCGTGTGCCGCAACCATCTGCACACGGAGCGCCTGCTGCAACTCGCGTATCAAAACAACCTGCGACGTGACGGCGCCCACCAGTAGAAGCGACAGCGCGAGCTGGCCGCCGATCAACCACGGCAGCCAGCCGGGCCAGGTGTGGTATGAAGGCGCCTGCGACAGTTGGCTGGGCGCCTGGTCCAAAGCCGAGATGGTGACCTGTGGTCGAGATGTTGTTGCAGTCACGGGACGACTGGCCTCCTCAAGCAGACGATGGATGACTAGGTCGGCCGAGCATTGGGGACACTGCTCAGCGTGGGCGGCTACGCCGCCTAAAGCGCAGACTGGACACTTCATCGCGCGGAGCCGGCGAGCACGACGTCGCGCTCAAACCAACCAGAATGGCTTTGGGGCCAATCTGAGGTGAAATGGCTCGCGACGGCGTTCAACTCACTGGCTGCAGCTTCAATCGCCAGCTCATCGTTGCTGCGACGGGCTTCGCCTAATTTTCGCAAACCCTCGCGCAGTCGGCGCCCCTCGCCAGGCCAGCGATGCTCCTCGCGAACAAGGTTCAAGATCTGGTCCCAGTTGATACTGTCCGGTAGATCATCAAATAGGTCGTCAACCCGGGCGCTGCTCCTGTCTATAGCCTCAGCATCGCTTAACTGCATGAGCTGGGCCCGCAATTCGGCAGCCAGAATCACCGCTGCCTCGCTTTCTTCTGGTTTCAACGCCGCAGATGCAAGACGAAGCAAAGACCCCAGGCGGTTGTAGTCGAGGTAAGCCGTGCTATCCACCTGCGCCAGAGCGCGCAGCGTGTCGATCTGCGCTCGCAGCGCATCCTCACTAAGCTTTGCACCACGATCGTTTGCCGTGGAGGCCAAGATGCCGTCGCTAATCACCCGTGAGAGTCTGACAAAATCCAGTGCCACCAAACGATCACTAGCCGACGCCGCAATGCGAGCCAGACAGTCCTCCAACTCCGCATAGAGCCGAGCAGAGGCTCCCCCCCGCGTTACGACTGCTTCCGGAGCTGCGTCATTGGTGCTGCTGGGGGCGATCTGACTCCTCAAGCCAAGTATATTGTCTTCATCAACCTCGAGGGTGACGCTCAGTTCTTTCACGGCGGCGGCGTCCTGCACCAACTGCAACGGGTCACCGCCATGTCGGTGCACCCATACCTCGCCCACCGGCTCGAGCACGCCGTCGATCTCGTTGAGAATCCGTAGGCGGGCCAGCTGCTGATCCGCCGCCTTGAAGGCCACCTGCTCCGTGTGCCGACAGGGCAGCGGAGTATTGCGCGCGATCAAGCGGTGACGCTGCCCGTTGGCGAGCTGCAGATAGTAATCATGGGCCGTGCTATGCATGATTGACATGGCGCCGTCCGTTGCCGAGACGCCTGCCAGGCGATGTGCCATGATCGCCGCACCTTCGGCAATGGCGAACATCGGCCGCGGGTGGACGTGAACTTTCGCGGCGCCAAATTTCGCCCGCAGAGCCTCCTGAATGACAGGAATCATCGAGGAGCCACCGACCATGAGGACCTGGTCAATCAGATCAGGCTCAAAGGCGATCTCCTGCAAAATGCCCTCGGTAATCGTCGTCAGCCGCGAGACCAAGGGCGCCAGGATGGCGTCGAGCTGGTGGCGGCTCAAGGTGACGTCGACGTCGATCAGATTGCCTTTGGCGTTGCGAAGGGTGCCAAAATGCTCGATGACCGCGCTATCTGCCTGGCTCAGCTCGATCTTGGCTCGTTCGCAGCTCTCCTTCAACTCGGCAACAAAACGGGCCCGATCAGACGCGCTCAGGGCCGCGACCAACTCAGCGACTGCAGCACCACCGAGCGTCTTCGCCGTCTCGCTATAAACGTGATCGACAATCATTTGATCGATGTCGTCACCACCCAGCCACATATCACCACCCTTGGTGATTTCCATGAACTGACCACCAGCGATGCTCAGAATCGAAATATCGAAGGTCCCGCCGCCAAGGTCGAAGACCATCACGGTCTTGGCGTCGGTGGGAGCCATGTCTTCCAAGCCGAACGCAATGGCGGCGGCGGTCGGTTCGGGCAATAGTCGCAGCAACGTTAGCCCGGCCTGGTCGCAGGCCGCACGAGTGGCATGTTTTTGGCGATCGGAGAAGTAAGCCGGAACCGTCACAACCACCTGACTGATGGCCGCACCCAGGTCGACAGCTCCATCGGCCACCACCTTGCGCAGCACCATCGCCGCGATGGCCTCGGGCGTATAACCCTGACCGCGCAGGGGAATCAGCAACTTATCTGCATCGGCCACGTCGGCTTGCAGTTGATAACCGTAGCGATGGCCCTTGATGGCCTTTTGTACGTCCGGATCGCTGAGGCGGCGGCCCATAAAGCGCTTGGCCGACACCACAGTGTCTTGTGGATATTGCTTCAACAGGTCGCGGGCCGCCCGACCGACGGCAAAGGTCCCATCAGGCAATGCCGTCACACACGACGGGGTGAGCTCTTGCCCCTCACGGTTGCGCAGTAAAGTCGCTGTCAGCCGCTTGACGGCAATCGCCGAATTCGTGGTTCCAAGGTCTATCCCTACAGCGGTGGTCATGATTGGCTTCCCCAGCGACAGGTTGTTAGTGAGCAGAGATCAGTCCCTATTTACCGATTCCGCTCTACTGACGCTAGAGATTTTCACCTGTCTTCCACCGACACAGGTCCGTGCAAGCTCAGGTTCGAATTCAAACTCGGCGACGCAACCCCAGGTACGCCGACGTTTGAAATCAGAACCCGCAGCAAACAGCCGATCAATTGAGGGGAAAGTGGACTTCCACGATGGCGGAAAACGATGCCTATCTCGAAACCTGCCTAAAGCCGCTTTGGTCAGCGACCGGGACAACCTTTCGACATCGCATGGTAAAATCCAACTCTTTGATGACGGGGAGCCTTCAACCTCAGCAAACAGAGCCGGTGATTGACCCGACGGGCACTAGATCCGTGTCCACCACCTGCAGCACCAGTTTAGGCTGCACACCTGAGATGTCAGTCCAGCAATTGGTAGCGAACCAAGTAGTGGCGAAACAGCGGGTCGGCGAGAAGGTAAGCCGGACTTTGCTCTTTGCCGAGAAAGTCTCGGTAGACGACCCCGTCATCGAGAAACTGTTTCAAAATACGATCAATGCCAGTTTTCGACACCTTGCCGACTGCAGCCACGAACTCGGCACCAAGCACCTTAACGGCCCGATGCTCCCGGGCCAACGCCCTCATGACCCGCCGTTGGCTCACGCTGTAGCCCGCAAAGCGATGGGCATAAATAGACAATGACTGGTCCAAATAGGACCGCAAATGCACGGCTAAGGAAGATTCCAAAACCTCAAAGTCACCCGGCTGGCTGGCAATAAAATCGGCAAACCGATTGATACTCTCGGGAATCCGATCAACGCTATCCTGCAAAGCGCGGGTCGCCTGAGCCGTCGTACTTTTACCCGCTCGTCTCCACCTTGCGGCAATATACTCGTGGTATTCATCGTAGGGGATGTAGCCAAACTCGACGCTAGTGCCCCAATGATAAAAGGGTGCGCGCGGCGTTTCAAAGAGCTTCTCAAGTAAATGCTGCGCCGAGCCAAGGACCACAATAGGCACCCCTCGGCCCAGAGCTTCCAGGCTAGTACGCAGCTTTGCCGCCGCCTGTGGGATCAGGCCGATCTCCTGAAACTCGTCGAGGACAATTAAGAACTCGAAGGACCCGGCTTGCTGCAGTGCGGCGATATTGGCCAGCACGGTTTGGAAATCGACGAGGCTGGCTCCTGCTTCGGTTTTAATACTGAATGAACCGAAGTCACTGGCATCGACGGGCGGAGTCCAGGTCGGCCTGACGCGACTGAGAACCTTTAGCCAATCGAGACCCTTCTCCCAGGTCTTGCGCTTCGTCGAGAGGGCCATATTAAAGGCTTTGGTAAACTCAAGGGATAGGTCAGCGAGGCTTTGTACCGCGAACAGATCAACAAAAAAAACGACCCGTCGCTCTGGCGCTTCCTGCTCCCACTGCCGTGCGACGATATTCTTTATGATGGAGGTTTTCCCAAAATTCCGTCGGCCATAGAGCCGCACGGCTCTGCCGGCCTTGACATGATCGACAAGGCGCTTTGCTTCTGCAGTGAAATTGCATATGTCGGGCGCCTCTAGGAGGCGGTCGTAGGTAAAAAATGAGGACATGCTGACCTCGCGACTCAAACCGGTTGAGAAAGAATTGGTCCACTATTTATGGTCCATAAATAGTGGACCGTCAAGGGGTCAGTCACTGGCGCTAACCCACTGATCCGTCATGACATCTGCGGGTACTGAGTTGGTTTCAGAGAAGACTTCGTCGCCAAACCTGACGGCTGCTGACAGCCTGCAACGGGGCAGCAGGCGGTCAGGACGACTCATTAACATGCTTAGCAGCGGTTCTCTCGTCGGCCAGAGACCTGATCGATACGAGCCCAGGGCCATCAAGAGGCGGCCCAGAGGCTATAAACTGTTGGTGCATTCGCGGGAAGTCGCCAAGACCATGCTGCACAAGAAGTCTAAGAAATAATGACCTTCTTAAGGAAGCGCCATTCGTGACTGACCCCGAAGCCCCTTTGCGTGCTCGGTGACCGGGCCATTCATAAAGAACGAGACACCATTAAGCCGCTCTGCTTTCCCAGCCCGTTTTTGTCGTCGCAAAATTCATGCGCGCAGTACTTTTCGGGCTCTTCTTAGTCACGTTCTGAAGCGTTTCGTAATCTGTGAATGGCTTCATTTTTGCTAGGACCAACATGCGCAAAAATTTCTCATTCGAAAGACTCATTTCGTGTTCCGGATCGTTTTCCCACCGTGATACTGTTTCGGGCTTGACCGATATCGTCTTGGCAAAATCAACCCCCGAGAAACCGAGATGCACTCGCAGGAAGCGTATCTCTTCAGGTTTGAGGCGCGATTTCTTTTCAGCAATGGCTTTAGCAATAACCTGATGCAAGACCTCGTTGTCCTGAATTTCTAGCTCGCTTTCGTCGCAAGCACGACACTTCCACATGACAACGCCGTCCAGGTAGACGTTG